>LXNI01000867.1_pt1 | contig 31253 bp, 22 predicted proteins | sample 809091 | NCBI WGS metagenome assembly LXNI01 (sample SAMN04870527, study PRJNA318959) | sponge metagenome | biome: 01000161; feature: marine sponge reef; material: water | host: Sarcotragus foetidus | place: Greece: Milos, Mediterranean Sea | collected 2013-05-29 | depth 5-7 m | reverse complement strand
CCTCCATATCCGCCAGAGTGCCACAAGAACATTCCCTGTGTCCAGCGTTTTACGCAAGTTTTTTTGCCGCCCGCCCCACGGGCCTTCACTATCCTCCATTCACGGCCCGCTCGAACGCTTACCCCCCGAAGCAGCCCCCTCTATCTGCGGCACCCGTCTATACCTGGGCTGTTCAACGTCTGGAGTGGACGTCGTTACGGCTGCGCCCGCATTTGCTGAATCTACGGTTGCTCCCGGATCATGCCTATTCCGCTCCGGAGAGGCGGTCGAAATCTGGCGACGATCGCATTCCATCGCGCGCGTTGCATTGATTCGGTCGTTCGACAGGCGCGGGTCGGGGTGGCGAACAATGAAATCGCTTGTCCACGATTCACCTCTGTAACGTCGCGGAGAGAATCGCTGGTAGAATGCCGATATCCAGCGATGCAAAACGAATTCACAGCGATCTTCGAGCGTGACGAGGAATGGTTCATCGCGTACTGTCCAGAAATCCCTGGTGCTAACGGCCAGGGTCGAACGAAGGACGAGGCGAGAGAGAATCTTGCGCAAGCAATCGCGTTGGTTCTTGAGGACCGACGTGAAGAAGGCCTTCGCGGTGTACCGGCCGACGCCGAGCGTGGCACGATCGTCGTGCCATGCAGCGCGTCGGTCTTCTGAGACACTTGCGCAAGCATGGCTGTTGTCTCAAGCGGGAAGGTGCATCCCATTCGCTTTGGTCGAATCCAAGAACAGGGGTGGTCGAAGCCGTACCTCGCCACACAGAGATCCCGAAATCACTGATCCGCAAGATCTGCCGGCGGCTATCGGTCCCAACGATCGGATCGTAGCATCGAGCAACCGGCTTGCAAGCGAGCCGGACACTATCGGCTTCCCGCGGCGGCCTGAGCAATCCTTCAATCGGATCCAAGCTGACCCGCCGGCATAGGCTTGGTCCAAATTCGGCGGGCCATCGGAGGAGTAGACGAAGTGGCGCGACACGGCCTTGGGCCGGAGAGGGGAGCCCAGGTAATCGCAACTCTCGACAGATTCATTCCAACAATGGCTCTGGGGCGGGGGCAACCGGGAGCAGCGCAGCGGCCGGACTTCTGCGGGCGAGGCGGCGGCAAGATGGGCCGGGGCTGGACGCAAAGCCTACGCCTGGGGACCCGGGCCATCACGTCAAGATCTCCTTAACCACGCGAGCAGGGTACTGGCCGATCAGGCGTTCTTCGAGGCCATGCACGTTGAACACCAATTTCTCCGGGTCGAGACCTAGCAGGTGCAGCATCGTTGCGTGGAAATCATGCACGCTGACGCGATCTTCGACGGCCTTGTGCCCGATCTCGTCTGTGGCACCGTGGACATGTCCGCCCTTGACACCGCCGCCGGCCATCCAAATGCTGAAGCCCGCCGGGCCATGATCCCGCCCGGTGGTGCCCGCTTGACCGACCTGTGCCAACGGCATGCGTCCGAACTCCCCGCCCCAGATCACCAATGTGGAATCCAGCAGGCCGCGCTGCTTGAGATCCCGGATCAGCGCCGCGACCGGCTTGTCGGTCTTGGCGCAGGCATAGCCCAACTCGCGGTCCAAGTTCAAGTGGTTGTCCCAGATCTGGTACTCGATGAAGACCTGCACGAAGCGCACGCCTCGCTCCACCATGCGGCGGGCGAGCAGCAATCGCGCTCCATAGGCGCGCGTACGCTCGTCGTTCATCCCGTACATCTCTTTGGTCGCCTCGCTCTCGGACGACAGATCTGCGACATCGGTGGCGGCCATCTGCATGCGGGCGGCCAGTTCATAGCTCTCGATGCGCGCGTCTAATTGCGGCTGCATCGGCCTGGCATCCCGATGGGCCAAGTTCAGCCGCCGCACGAGCGCCCGCTCGGCTTCCATCAGCGGGCTGGGCAGTTCCTGCTCTCGGCGCAGGTTCAAGACTGGCGGCCCCTCGGCCCGGAACTTCGTGCCCTGGTAGACCTGCGGCAGCCAGCCGGACTGCCAATTCTGAAGGTCGTTGATGGGATAGCCGAGCGGGTCGTCGAGGACGATGTAACCCGGCAAGTTCTGGTTTTCCGTCCCCAGCCCGTACACCGCCCACGCGCCCAAGGCCGGACGCCCCGGCAGCGTGCGCCCCGAATGCATCAGATACAGCGAGGGTTCGTGGTTAAAGTGCTCCCCGTACATCGAGCGGACGAGCGTGATTTCGTCCGCGACGCTGCCGAGGCCGGGCAGGAGGTCGGAAATCTCCATGCCGCACTGGCCGTGCCGGCGGAAGCCGTACGGGGATGGCAGCAGCGTGCCGACTTCATCGGTGAATTCGAGCTGGTTGACGATATCTCGCGGAGCCTCGGCGCCTGCATGCTTCTCCAGTTCCGGCTTGTGGTCGAAGAGGTCGACCTGGCTCGGCCCCCCGTTCATGAAGAGGTGGATAACCGACTTGGCCTTGGGCGCGAAGTGTGGCGGTCGCGGCTTCTGGTCGTAGCTGCTACGCCTGTCGCTGGCTGAGAGTTCGCCGTTCAGCAGCCACGCCAGCGCCGCCCCGTGCAGGCCGTCGCCGATGCGAGAAAAGAAGTCGCGACGATTGGGTCGTTGCATGGCAGATCTCAGTCGATGTACAGGAATTCCGCCGAGTTCAGCAGGGCGTGGGCGAACGAGCCAAGAGCCATCCAGCGCGCCGCCTCACGGCGGGGTCCGGCATGCTTCGTCTCGTCGAGGTGGGCTAGCCAGTGCCGGTCTAGCGACTCCAGATCCGCGATGGCCAAGTCAGCTTCGGCGCCAGTCGGAAGGCGAGACAAGATGCGTTCGTACGCCCCAGCGATCTGGGACGCGCGATCGTCGGGATTCTCATCGATCAGTCGTCCCGCCAAGAATCTGGCGTGCTCCAGGGCCGCCTCGCCGTTCATCATCTGCAAGGCTTGGGGCGCCACGTTGGACTCCCTGCGCTCGGTGCAGTTCGGCGCGGGTTTGGGGGCATCGAACACCTCCAGCAGCGTGACCGGCGTGCGGCGCTTCCGTAGCACGTAAACCGCGCGCCGCCAGCCATCCTCGGTCGCCTCGGGGACGATCTCGCCATTCGCCTTCTTGGAAACCTTGACCGGGCGTCCGAAGCGTTTTGGATCTAACCTGCCGGTCGCTCGCAGAATCGAGTCGTGCAACACTTCGGCATCCATTCGGCGGAGCGGCATGCGGGACAAGAGCACGTTCTCCGGATCGGCCGCCGCAACGTCCGCCGCCACGTTCGATGTCTGCCGATAGGCACCGGAAGTCATGATCAGCCGATGCATGGCCTTGATGCTCCAACCCCGCCGGACGAACTCGGTCGCCAGCCAATCCAGCAGATCGGGATGCGACGGTGCCGCGCCGGTGAGGCCGAAGTTCGAGGGCGTCGAGACGATGCCCCGGCCGAAGTGGCCGAGCCAAATGCGGTTGACCATCACGCGAGAGGTCAGAGGATGCCGGGAATCGGTAAGCCAGCGCGCGAACGCCAGGCGGTTGCCGCTCGTGCCCGGCCGGGGGGGCGCGGGTTCGAACGGGGCAGTCCGAGCCGCCAGCATGCGCGGCACTCTCGGCCGAACGAGCTCCCCGATAGCCTGTGCGTCGCCACGCTGTAGCAGGTAGGTGCGGGATGGCTCGCCACCCATGTCGTACACGGCCCGGATCTTCGGCGTGGGAATCAGCTTGGCCTTGAGTTCGCCAATCTTGGTGTTGACCGGCCCGGCGGTGTCCTTGAGTTCCGGAAACGCCTCGGCGATCTGGTGCCATTCGCCATCGGCGGTGGGAATTTGCAGCAAGTCTTCGTGCGCGCTGGCGAGCTTTTTCTGAGCGGCTGTCCGCATCTTGCGGGGAGTGTGCGCGACGGCCCGCAAGCTCTCTTGCTGCGCTGCTGGCAACTCAGCCAGCCGCCGCTCGAGTTCCCGTTCAAAGTAGGGCGTGACCAATGCATCGAACTCCGCCTGCAACTGGTCGATCTCAGCCTCAAGCGGTGCATTTGCCGCCGCCGCGGCCTCTCGCTCGGCGGCAAGGCCAACTTCTAGGAAGCGCTTGGTGGGATCCAGCCAGTCGTACGGATCCAGTGCCGCCTGAAACACCGCTCCGAGACTGTAGTACTCCCGCTGGGACAAGGGGTCGTACTTGTGGTCGTGGCAGCGGGCGCAGCCGACGGTGACTCCCATCACGGCAGAACTGAGCACCTCGATCTCGTCCGCTACCACATTGAAACGCTCCGCGATCGAGCCGGTGGCGGATCCGTACGTGCCGTCGGGCGTCATGCGCAGAAAGCCTGTGGCAGCCAACGTGTCAACGTGCTGTTGGGTAACGCTCTCGAGGTTCGCGTAATCCAACAACTCGTCGCCAGCCAACTGCTCGGTCAGGAAGCGGTCGTAGGGTTTGTCGCTGTTGAGGGCACGGATCACATAGTCGCGGTAGCGCCACGCATGCAGCCGCAGCCTGTCTTCGTCAATCACGCCCTCCGAATCGGCATATCCGGCCAAGTCCAGCCAGACCTGCGCCCAGCGTTCGCCATATTCTTGGGAATCGAGCAGTTGGTCGACCAGCCGCTCGTACGCATCGGGCCGCGAGTCTTTCGCGTAAGCGCGAATCTGTTCGGGCGTCGGCGGCATGCCCGTCAAGTCCAGATAGGCGCGCCGCAGCAGGACGCTGCGGCTGGCTTCCGCAGACAGCGAGAGCCCCTTGGCTTCAAGTCTGCGCAACAGGAACGCGTCGATCGGGTTGCGCACCTGTCCGGAATTCTCGACTTGGGGCGGCTCGGGGTGCATCGGGGTTTGAAACGCCCAGTGGGAGAGTTCCTCTTCCCCCAGCGCACGGTCGGCAGTCGGCTCTTCGTTCTCCGCCGGCCGGGTTCCGTCGGCAATCCACTGCCGCAGCAGCGCAATCTCGGCATCGGTCGGTGTCTTGACATGGTTCTCAAAGAGCATGTCGGGCGGGGGCATTTCGCCGCGCAAGATGCGCTGCAGCAAGAGACTGTCCTCGGGATTACCCGGGACCAATGCGGGCCCCGAATTGCCGCCCTTGAGGCGCGAGGCCATCGAGCGGAGATCCAAGCCGCCTTCCTGCCGTCGCTTGCCATGGCAGACCTGGCAGCGCATCTGGAAGATCGGCAGCACGTCGGATTCAGTCGTGCGCAGTTCCGCCACGACAGCGGCAGAGCGGCCGGCTTCGTCAATCCAAACACGGATCGCGTCGATCTCCGATTCGGGCAGTTTCTCGCCGCCCATGGGCATCTGACCTGACACCACCTTGGCCAAGAGCAGACTGCGATCGGGATACCCGGGCACCACCGCAGCACCCGACTGCCCTCCCTCCAGCAGGCTTCGCCGCGTGTCGAGTTGGAGCCCGCCTTGGGGCTGTTCGCCATGGCAGGCCACGCAGCGCCGCTCCAATATGGGCAGCACGGTCGACTCGAAGTCGCTGCCGTGGGCGCTCACAGCACCACACCAGGCAGCGCCGACGGCGAGCCACCCGCAAAGATTGCGAGTACGGTACATCGCCAGAACTATCTTACAGTTCCAGACGACAGATGGAAACCAGAATCGGTTGGCAGATCCATGCAGGCACCCAAATCCAAGGGCGTCTCCGCAACCTGCGGAACGCTCTTGTGCCGAACATGCTCAGAGCTTGAATCGACCGGCAGAGATCGTCGTTACGACATCCCGACGCAGTCCCTCGCACACTGCTCGCGGTAGAATCAAGCCACTCATGAAATCACGAGATGCAACTCGCAGGTCGTTCTTGGGAACAGGCGCACTCGCGGGGGCGGCATGGACTGCCTGCAATGCACCCGAGGCCGAGGCGCCTGCAGAATCTGGCCAACCGTCCTCGCTCGGCACACCGGTGAGGCGCTACGGGCAGCGCAGCCCCCACGAAACGGTCGCCCGGGGGGTGCGCGAAAGCAAGACCCCTGAGGCGGCGTCGTCTAGGACGCCGCTGGACCAAACCTACGGCATCATCACGCCATCGGCACTGCATTTTGAGCGCCATCACGCGGGCGTGCCAGAGATCGACCCAGCCACGCACAAGCTGCTGATCCACGGACTTGTGGACCGGCCCATGGCGTTTACCGTTGACGACATCAAGCGGTTGCCTTCGGTTTCGAAAGTCCACTTTGTCGAATGCTCCGGCAACAGCGGCGGAGAGTGGAGCCCGGCCGGGGCTCCTACCGTGCAACTCAGCCATGGCTTGGCCAGTTGCAGCGAGTGGACCGGCGTCCCGCTACGCATCCTTCTCGAAGAAGCCGGCATTCAGTCGGACGCGCAATGGATTCTCGCCGAGGGCGCCGACGCATGCCTGATGCAGCGCAGCGCCACCTTGGATAAGGCCTTGGAAGACGGGCTCGTGGCCTATGGCCAGAACGGCGAGGCGATCCGTCCCGAACAGGGCTACCCGCTGCGTCTGATCCTGCCCGGCTGGGAAGGCAACACCAACGTCAAGTGGCTGCGCCGCATCAAGTTGACCGCAGGGCCGCAATACGTCAAGGACGAGACGTCCAAGTACACCGAGCTGATGGAAGACGGCACCGCTTGGATCTTTACGTTTGAAATGGACGCCAAGTCCGTCATCACGGCGCCGTCAGGCGGACATTCCATCAACGGACCTGGCTTCGTGGAGATCTCCGGGCTGGCCTGGTCGGGCCGCGGCAAGATCACTCAGGCGGAAGTTTCCACCGACGGCGGCCAGACCTGGGCTGAGGCGGAACTGCAGACACCGGTCTACTCGAGGGCGTTCACGCGCTTCCGCCTGCCGTGGAAATGGGACGGCAGCGAGGCTGTCCTGCTGTCGCGCTGCCGCGACGAATCCGGCTACCTGCAGCCCGGGCGGGCCGAGCTGATCGAACAGCGCGGGCGAAATTCGGCCTACCACTGCAATCGGATCAAGGGCTGGCGGGTCGCCGCCGACGGGAGCGTCACCAATGCAGAAGCCTAGTTTGCTTTCGGTCTCAACCCTGCTCGTATTGGGAGTGGTCGCGGTCTCGGCCCAGACTTACGGAGTAGGCCGCGAAGCCACTGCCGAAGAAGTGGCAACCTGGGATGTGACGATAGGCCCAGAAGGGCGCGAACTGCCCGCGGGCAGTGGTACGGCGAAGGATGGCGCACAGGTCTACGAAGTGCGCTGCAAAGAATGCCACGGCGAAGATGGCGTGGGCGGTGACCAAGCCGGACTGGTGGGCAATCCCGAACAACTCAAGCAAGCCCCGCCAATCAAGACCGTGGGCAGCTACTGGCCCTACGCGACGACTTTGTTCGACTACACCCGCCGGGCGATGCCATTCGAAGACCCTGGGACGCTGAGCGCGGACCAAGTCTACGCGGTGACCGCGTACGTCCTGCACTTGAACGGTTTGATTGCGGAGGACGATGTACTGGACCGCGAGAGCCTGCCCAAGGTAGTCATGCCGAACCGGGACGGTTTTGTCCGGGATCCGCGCTAGCCGTGCCGAAACACCAGCACATCCCCATCCTGCACGACGTAGTCCTTGCCCTCTAGGCGCAATTCGCCGCTTTCCTTGGCCTTGGCGTAGCCGCCGTGGGCCACAAGGGCGTCCCACTGGATCGTCTCCGCGCGGATGAAGCGCTTGGCGAAATCGGTGTGGACAGTGCCAGCGGCAGAGACCGCCGCGGCTCCTCGCCGGACGGTCCAAGCGCGACACTCTGTCTCTCCCGCCGTCAAGAACGACATCAGCCCCAGCAGATCGTAGGTCGCCGCGACGAGACGCTCAATTCCCGAAGTCGCCAGCCCGTAGCTTTCCAAGTACTCTTGGCGGTCATCAGCGTCCAGATCCACCAGTTCGGACTCGACACTGCCACAGACGGTCGAGAGGGCAAGGTTCTTCCGGCCTCGGGTTAGCTCCGCCTCGTACTGGGCCTGCAAAGCCCGCATCTCGGCCGTGCGCTCCTCGCCGACATTGAGCACCGCCAGCATCGGCTTCTCCGACAGGAACTGAAAGCCCTTGAGCAACTTGGCCTGCTCCGGGCCAAGTTCCATCTCGCGCAATGGCAGCTCTTGCTCCAACCATGCTTGGCACCGCTGCAGCAGCTCTAGCTCGGCCAGCAGTGCCGTGTCTTTTCCCCGCTTAAGATCCTTGGCGAGACGCGACAGGCGGTTCTCGACCACCTGCAGGTCGTTCAACACAAGTTCCAAATCGATATTTGCCCAATCCCGCAAGGGATCCAGCGAGCCCTCGACATGCATCACGGTATCGTCGTCAAACAGCCGCAACACATGGGCGAAAGCATCGACTGTGCGCAGGCTGCCGATGTAGCTGGGCTCGCGCAGCGCTTCGCGTGACATGCCAGGCATGTCGGCATACTCCACCGTGGCTGGCGTGACCTTGCGGGGTTCGAACACCTCCGCCAGGGCCTCAAGCCGGGCGTCGGGCACCTTGGCAACGCCCAGCTGCACCTTGGTAGATCCCACCCTGGTCTCGGACGCAACTCCGGTGAGGATCTTGAACAGCGATGTCTTGCCGACTTGGGGCAAGCCGATGATGGCGGTCTTCATGCCGGTACGAGTCCCATCTTGACACGCTCGCGCGCCCGACCGAGAGTGTCGACGCCGGCCAACGGCCCTGCGGTTGGCTGGGTGCCTAAAGAAGCTCGCTCTCGCGCACCGTCGCGGACAGAACGACCAGTATCCTGAAGACTCATGCACTCCTTCGCCGATTTCGCAAATCAACAGCGTTCGCGCTTTGAAGACGAGCTGTTCGACTTCGTGCGGATCCCCAGTATCAGCACTCTGCCGGAGCACAAGCCCGACATCGCTCGAGCCGCCGAGTTCGCCAAGCAGCAACTTTCCGTAGCGGGCCTCGAGTCGGTGGAATTGATCGAGGGCAGCGGGCACCCGCTGGTGTACGGCGAATGGCTCGGGGCTGCGGGCAAGCCGACTGTGCTGCTGTACGGCCATTACGACGTCCAGCCGGTCGACCCGCTGGACCTATGGGACTCGCCGCCGTTCGAACCCACGGTGCGCGACGGCCAGGTGTACGCTCGCGGAGCGTCCGATGACAAGGGCCAAGTGTTGGCCAACATCAAGGCGCTGGAGGCGCTTCACCGCACGCACGGGGAGCTTCCGGTGAATGTCAAGTTCCTAATCGAGGGCGAAGAGGAAGTCGGCGGCGAGATGATCACCAACTATGTCGCTTCCAACCGAGAACGGCTGGCCGCGGACGCGGCGCTGGTCTCGGACACTGCGATGTATGCGCCGGAGACCCCGACCATCTGCACCGGTCTGCGCGGCATGGTGTATACCGAGTGGATCGCCAAGGGCGCCGACGGCGACCTGCACTCGGGCCTCTTCGGCGGGGTCGCTCCAAACGCGGTCTTCGGACTCGTCGAACTGCTGGCCAAGTGCAAGGACGCAAGCGGGCGGGTGCTGATTCCGGGCTTCTATGACAACGTCGAAGAGCCCTCAGCTGCCGAGAAGGCGAGTTGGGGGCGCATTCCGTTCGACGAGGAGGCCTACAGGCTCACAGAGGTGGGCGCTTCGACCCTGACGGGCGAACCGGGCTACAGCGTTTTCGAGCGCGTTGGGGCCAGGCCCACATTCGAGGTTCACGGCATTCCGGGGGGCTATATGGGACCGGGCGCCAAGACGGTGATCCCCGCAACTGCGACGGCTAAGGTCAGCGCCAGGCTCGTTCCAAATCAGAAGCCCCATGAGGTCCTCCGTCTCCTGCAGGACTTCGCCGCCGCCAACGCGCCGGCCGGTGTCGAGGTCGAGGTGCGAATGATCCACAAGGCACCGGCAACGCTGGCGCCAACCGATCACCCCGCCATCCGGACTGCCGCCAGAGCGCTTCAAGAGGTGTGGGGGAGCGAGACGGTATTCATCCGCTCCGGCGGGTCCATCCCCGTGGTAGGCGACTTCCAGGAGCACTTGGGCATTCCAACGGCGTTGATGGGCTACGGGCTGCCCGATGACGCGCTGCACGCACCCAACGAGAAGTTCAGCTTGCGGAATTTCCACATGGGAATCGCCTCGACCGCCAGATTTCTCGAGCTTCTCGGGCAAGCCCGATGCCCATGAAGCTACAGCTCTATTGAGGCGCGACCGGCAAGCGCGCGCCGACGGCGGTAAGGCCCTCGTCCAACAAGGCCGCAAGCTGCTCGGCCTTGGCCCGCTCTGATACTGCCAGATCGTTGGCTTCGCCGAGGTCCTCGGCAAGGTTGTAGAGTTCGGTCTTGGCCGGATCGTAGAAGCGGATCAGCTTCCAGTCTCCTTGGCGCACCACCGAGTAGGGGTCGTGGCCCGGACCGTGCCGGTAGTGCGGGAAGTGCCACAAGAGCGCCCGATCCGCGAGTTTTCCGCCGCGCAGCGCCGGACCTAGGTCAATGCCATCGATAGCGCGGTCGGCCGGCGGGCGGGTCCCGACTGCCGCAGCGATGGTCGGCAACAGATCAATGCTGGCGACCGGCTCGCCGGAAACCGCTCCGGCCTCGGTCACGCCGGGCCAGCGCACGATCCACGGCGTCCGCAGCCCTCCCTCGTAGGCATAGCCCTTGCCGCTGCGCAGGGGTGCGTTCTCGGTCGGGCGACCTTGCCGGTCAAGCCCTCCGTTGTCGCCTGTGAACACGATCAGGGTGCGTTCGCTCAAACCGGTTCGGTCGAGGGTCTCGAGCAACCTCCCCATGGCATCATCGACGCTATGCACCATAGCCGCGTAGACGGCGTCGTCCTGCCCTTGGCCGTCCCGCCGGCGCTCGTAGCGCTCGATCAAGTCCTGCTTGGCCTGGATCGGCGTATGCACCGCGTAGTGCGACAGATACAGCAGGAACGGCCGGTCCTTGTTGCGTTCGATGAATCCGACGGCTTCGTCGGCCTCTCGGTCGGTCAGGTACTCCCCGGCTTGGCGTGGCGCTAGCGTCGGGATACCCATAGGCAACCGCGGGAGTTCCACGAACGGGTCGAAGTACGAAGGCGGCTGGCCGTAATCCCAGCCCCCGTAGTTCTCGTCGAAGCCCTGGTCGACCGGCAAGTGGCCCTTACCACCCAAGTGCCATTTGCCGATGAAGGCGCTGGCGTACCCGAGCGGCTTGAGCAGTTCGGCCAGCGTGATCTCGCCGTGCGGCAGTTGCAACTCGTTCACGGGCGTGAGCAATTCGCGGTCCGCGCTGCCCGTGCGGTGGTAGCCGTATTTGTCACGAACGTTCGGCCACTGACGCGCGCTGAGCTGGAACTCGGCGCGGATCCAATCCGTGATGCCAAGTCTGGCTGGCGACCTCCCGGTCATCAGCGCAGCCCGCGTCGGCGAGCAGACTGCGCACGAAGCATAGCCGTCGGTGAACCGCATGCCTGTCGCCGCCAAGCGGTCGATGTTCGGGGTGCGGTAGAAGTCCGAGCCTTGGCAGCCCAAGTCCATCCAGCCCAAGTCGTCGACCAGAACCACGATCACGTTGGGCGGAGGAGAGGCGGCCGGGAGCAAGCCGGCGAGAATCGCGGCTAAGATGCCGCATCGGATGATCAGGTGCATGGCGTATCAACTCTCGGTTCGTGGCACCGAAGAGCGAAACCGAGTCTACCAAGACGGCGGCTGCCATGCGCAAAGGGCCGCAGCCCTCAACTACGAATACGGTACATGCCCTCTATGTGGTTACGAGAGTAGTGTTCGCGCTGCGATGCATCCTGAGGCGAGGCGCGCTCGATGCGCCGAACGGCGAGTTTCTTGTTTGGCGCGAGCATTCGGGGAAACCCCTCATTCGTGTGCTTGCAAGCGTTTAATGTTGCACCATGTCAAGTCTTTGATGCCGTTCATTTACAAGTCTATTGTGCTGTCTCGCTCGCCCCAGTGCGCGGCCAAGGGCTAGTCAAGATCCATCGGCCGCAGAGTACTCCACCCACACCACCGCCTCGAGGCGGGCGTCCGCCGAGTTTGGCGCGGCCTCCAGCCAACCGTCCGTGGAGGACAGCAAGCCCGTGTTACCCCAGTTAGACGGATACTCCAAGAAACGCCAGCAATGGAGCCATTCTTGGGAGGCCCGGCAACGATGGCTGTCGCACTCACGGGGCATCGGGATAGCAGCTGGGCGTCTGTTGGATCAAGTTTACGGTCCCGACGCGCAGGTCCTCGTGCTCCGACACAGTTCCGTCGGGCCAGGTCACGGTAAGGTGACCTAGAGCTTGGCGCGCGCCGATTCCGAAGTACACACGGGGATCCCGAGCGGCCAAGTAGCTTCCGCTGCGGGTCAAGGTGCGACGCTGCAACCGGCCGGACTCGCCCTCTAGCACAAGCTTGGCACCGAGGGAATCGCGGTTGCTCTCGCAGCCCTCGAGTCGTACGCCAACCCATGCGTTTCCCGCGCCAGATACGTTGCGCGCGAGGTATGGCGCGCCGCCGAGGTTCGAAACAACAAGATCCGGCAATCCGTTGTCGTCCAAATCGCCGACCGCTGCTCCACGACTGGCCCAAGGAGTTGAGAACAGCGCTCCCGCGTCGGCGGAGACATCGGTCAGCGCGCGTCCGTCCATGCTGAACAGCAGCGGCGGCTGAAGGTAGCTAATGTGCGGCTGAGACCGCTCGATGTTGTCCATCACGTGTCCGTTGGCGAAGAAAACCTCGCGGCGCCCGTCCGCATCGGCGTCGAAAACAGCGAGACCCCAGCCTGCGAAGAGCTGGGTTGCAGCACCCAGGCCCGAGCGACCGGTAGAGTAGTCGAACAAGCCGCTGCCAGCATTGAAGAACAGCGCATAGCGCTCCTGCGAGAGCGTCGTGACGAGCAGGTCGGCGAGGCCATCCTCGTCCAGATCCTCAAACAAGATGCCCATCCCGGCAAATCCCTTGCCGTGGTCGTCGAAGGCGGTGCCCGCCAACAGCGCCTGTTCGGAAAACTTGCCCTTCCCAAGGTTCCGGAACAAGAACTGCCGGTGCGAATCGTTGGCGATCGCGATGTCCGTCCAGCCGTCTTGGTCGTAATCGGCGAAGGCCAGCCCCAAACCCTTACCGGCGTGGTCGGCAATGCCGGAAGCGACGCTGTCGTCGCTGAACGTGCCGTCCCCGTTATTGCGGTAGAAGACGTTCGATTCGGGCGGAAAGAGATCCGGATGGCAGTATGAACGTCCGTGGCTCGCTTCCATGCCGCAGCGATTGTCGACATCAAACCTCCAGCGCATGTAGCGCAAGATCAGAAGATCCAAGTCTCCGTCCCTGTCGGCGTCAAAGAACCCCGCGCTGGTGGCCCAGCCCCGAACGTCGATGCCCGCCTCGCGGCTGATTTCAACAAAACGACGTCCGCCATCGTTGCGGTAGAGCTGGGCTGCGGGCGAGTCTCCCGTGCCCAAATTCGTCACCAGAATGTCGGGGTCACCATCGTTGTCGTAGTCGCCGACCGCAGCGCCCATGCCATAGCCACGCCCTTGGAGGGCGTAGGTCTCGGTGGCATCTTGAAAGCTCCAGTCGCCACGATTGAGATAGAGGCGGTTCCAATACTTGGGATCGGACTTGTCCGGTTCAACACCCTCTGCGTGCGGAAACGAGAGGTGGGCACCATTCACGAAGAAGACATCCAGACGCCCGTCCAAATCGGCATCCAACAGGGCGACACCGCCGCCCATGGTCTCCGGCAGATACTTGCGCGGCGTTTTCGACGGCGTGTGGACGAAATCGATGCCCGTGCTGGCGAGGACATTCTCGAACCGCTGTGCCGACGCGGGGCAACTCGCGATGGCCAGCAGACAAGCCATGGTCCGAAGCGGCTTCATCGACTCCCCAGTATGATGGTGCCGCATGAGTGCGAAGCTACCCGTGCTGCTGGCTCTCGCGGCTACCTCAGCACTTGCCGGGTCCGTGCGTGGTCGCATTGTCACCGACGACGGCATGCCCCTGCCCGCATCGACCCAAGTTGCGCTGCGCTGCCGGGAAGTGGCACAGCAGGCGGTGGGGGTTGATTCCGAGGGTTGGTTCGAGCTGTCAGATCTCTCCGACACGCAGGGCTGTTCGGCAATCGTCACAGCAAGGGGCTACAGGACGGCCCGCGTCGAGTTGGCCGCGCTGCCGGTGGACCCGCTTATCCCTGCCACCGCCCTGCACCGCTTGGGCAAGAACCATGGCGAGAGCATTAGCGTGTCGCACCTAGCCGCTCCCGAGGCTGCGACGAGGCACTTCCATGCGGCAGTGAGGGAACTGGAAGGGGAGTCGGATGCGGGCATCGACAAAGCTCTCGCCCATCTGCGGAGCGCGATCCAAGCCTACCCCGGCTACGCGCAGGCCTGGTTCGAGATCGGGAGGCTACAGCTTGCGCTTGGCGATGCATCCAATGCATTGCAGGCGTTTCAGCAGAGCGTGCAAGCCGACCCGTGGTTTGTGAGCCCCTACGAACCTCTGATCCTGCTCTTGGAGTCGAGCGGCGATGCGGCGGGCGCGGCGACCGCTTGCAAGAAATTGCGCCGCATCAACCCAGCCCTGCCGCCGGGCTGCCGAGGAGGTTAGCCACTTGCACGGACGCGCACGTTGGCTGGTCGCCGCGTTGGCACTGGTTGCGGTCGCAACGAATCTTGCTCAGCAGCTGCTCGGCGATGAGAACGAAGTTTCGCTGCGCACCGAGGAACTCGGTCTGGGGTCGGCCACCACGGAGCGCTTAAGGGGTGCCATCGCTACCGGGGAGTGGCTGGCTGCGGAGGACATCCTCTTCAAGGAAGCGCATGGCAATCCGCGGAGTGCAATCCTGCTGCGTGCGCTCGGTATCGCGCACTACCAGTCTGGCCGCTATTTCTCGGCCGCCTCGGCTCTGAAGAGATCCGATGCGCTTGCGCGGCTCGAGCCGGAGGCGCGATTCCTGCTCGCCAGCTCGTTCATTCGCATCGAGCGACGACATTGGGCCCGAGCGGAACTGGAACGGCTGGTCGCACGGGATGGGGACGCGGGCAGCTACAGACTGGCACTAGCTCAGGTGCACTACGCCCAAGGGCAGTTCGCAGCCGCAGCGTGGCAACTTGATCAGATCCTCGATAGAACGCCCGAATTGGCCGCTGCGCACGATTTGCGCGGACAGTGCCTGGAGGGCCTCGGGGACAACAGATCCGCGATTGCAGCCTTCCAGCGAGCGGTTTCGCTCAACCTCAAGACGGCTGTAGAGTCTGCTTGGCCGCACTACCACCTAGGGAGCCTGTTGCATGACCTCGGCCAATTGGTCGCGGCCGAGACAGCTCTCGCCAGAGCATTAGCTGCGGACCCCGCCCATGCCCCCGCCCAGCGCGAATTGGGCATCGTGTACATGAAAGCGAACAAGCTCCGCCTTGCGGCGGAAGCGCTAGAAGCCGCTGCGCAGCTGTCACCGCTCGATCCGAGCGTCCAGTACAGCTTGGTCTCGGTCTACCGACGCCTTGGCAGAGAACGTGACGCCGCGGCAGCCATGGACCGATTTCGCGCACTCACCGAGTGACCCTGCGCAGCGGGTAGGCGTCGGCCAGATGAGCAACACAATTCGGCTGCGAGTCGAAGTTCTGTCTTCGACGGCACGAACGCATTCGATGCTGATTGCCTATCACGGTTGCCGTGTTGCACTGATTTAGTGTTCTTATCAGAAGGGCGGCGGCGATGAAGAACATCACGATTACCCTGCAAGAGGATCTAGCGCGGTGGCTTCGCGTCAAGGCAGCCGAAGATGACCGTAGCGTATCCAGGTGGCTTGCCGAGTTGCTTGAGGGGATGCGACTCAGAGAGGGCGCATACGAGAGTGCGATGAGACGCTACCTAGAAATGAAACCGCGCAAGCTAGACTGGCTCGATGGTCGTAAGGCGACGCGCGAGGAGTTGCATGACAGGCCCGGTCTTCGTTGACACCAACGTCTTCGTCTACCGGCACGACCTATCCGACCCGGTCAAGCAAAGCCTCGCCCAACGATGGATCGAGTTGCTGGCGCATGCACGGACGGGCCGTTTGAGTTATCAGGTCTTACAAGAATTGTTCGAGACCCTCAGGCGAACGAGGGGACCGAGTTTCCGGCCTTCTGAGGCGCGCGAAATCATCGAAGCGCTCACAGCCTGGCAACCGGTTCAGATTGACCTTTTCGTCTTGCAGCGAGCTTGGGCAGTCCAAGAGAGCTACCGGATCTCTTGGTGGGACTCGCTTGTCGCGGCTGCGGCCCAGGCAAGCGCCTGCCGGATTCTACTAGCTGAGGACCTGCAAGATGCGCAGGATCTTGCTGGCGTCCGTGTCGTCGATCCATTCGCATCGCGCGGACGAAGGCCGCTCGGGATCCTGGAGGCGGTTCCTTGATTCACATCGCGGGTTGTGCCGATGGTGCAATTCGATCGGATCGTCGATCGGTACACGCAGCCAACGCCCCTTGGCTCCAGATCGAATGCTGACGGAGCCCACACTTCGCTTCCGGCACCGTCTTGCGGCGCACGACAGCCATCCCTGTCCGCAGGAAGGATAACCGTCCGTTCGCGTTCGGACCCGGAATCGGCCCGCCTCACGCCCATCCCAGACCTAACAGGGCTGTGGCGATAAGGCCGACAGATCGCTTGAGGGATTGGGCCCGACCGATCCAAACCGCATGTTCCCAGCCGAAGAAACGTATGTGCTAACGGTTCAAGCGGCGCTTGTACACGGCGCGAAAACGTCGCACTCGCGGCCGCTCGTCATCGAGGTAGTCCTCAAATGAGATTCTCTCGAGACCCAAGCGGCTAGCTGCCTCAAGTTCGGTGCGCGTCAATGGCCACGGCATCTCGCCAAGCTCGTCGGCTGCGTCCCTTGCCCTCGCAATCATCAGCAGGATACCGTCCGGCGAAACGAACCCTGCCAATTGGCCCACCGCCTTCGCTCGCAGCCCGCGAGGGAGCACCTGAAGCGTGTAGGCTTCGTGGACCAAGTCGTACCTCCGCGTCCATTCCTGGGGTGGCTCGAATAGGTCGGCTGCAACGTATTCCACGGCCGACTCCGGGAAGCGCTTCGCCGCCTGCGCGACAGCGGAAGGCGAAACATCGAACGCGGTCACTTGGAACCCCCTCCGACTCAGTTCCTCGGCATCGTCGCCCAAGCCGCAGCCCACCACAAGCGCACTCTTCCCCGCCCCGTCCAACTGTTCGCGGTCGAGCCAGGCGACGAGGTTGGGATTCGGCTCTAGGTCGGCCCAAGGAACCACCGAATGACCAGCAGATTCCACTTGGGCGTATAACTGCTCAAACCAAGCCAAGGGCTCTCCCCTGCCGATGGCCGCTCGCGCCAGACTTCGTGCGAATTGTCGCGACATTGGTCTGTACTGTATCAATCGGCGGAACCGGCGATCTGGAACCCCGGAACGCGTCCAACCGGCCCGGTTGCAGCACGAAAATGCGAACTCGCCAAAGCACCTTGCGTGTTGTCCTCGAATTGGGTCTACGGCTCGCCAAGGCGGTCCTGACGCAGGACAGTCGCCATTCGTTCAAGCCTTGAGCAGGCATTTGGATCGCTCCCTGCGGGCTCGTTTACCGCCATCGGATCGCCGGGTTCCGTGCCGAACGTAAGCGTTCGCGAACTCGCAGCTTGCGGGCCGTCAAGCCGTCGGCAGGGGCCCAATTGGCACGCGGGTGGTTCGCAGTTGCGAATCGCCTGCTCGGAACACGTCCGCATCTATTCCCGCCAAGCGTAGTTGACCGCAGCATAGAATTTATGTAGTCTTATGTGCGGGCAGGGGTGAGTTCGCGAATGGTCGCGATCTCGAATCCTGCGTGGGATTCAGGGGAGTATCTTCATGCGTTTGGCAATTCGCCTGCTTGCAGTAGGCATGCTATTGGCCGCGCTGGCATTGGGCCAGACCAGCGGCACGATCCAAGGAACCGTCACGGACGATTCCGGCGCCGTCATTCCCGGCGCGCAGGTCATGGTTTCCAGTCTCGATACCGGTGCAGAGAGCTCGGTCTCGACGAACGAGGTCGGGTTCTACACGATTCCCGGCCTGAACCAAGGCCTGTACTCAGTCACCTGCTCGTCGGATGGGTTCTCGAGCAGGGAATACCCGGAAATTCGACTTGAGGTGCAGCAGACCATGCGCATCGACTGCGCGATGTCGGTGGGCTCAGTCACCGAGACCGTCGAGGTCAATGCCGCCGCGATTCTGATCCAATCCGAGAAGACCGAGGTCGGCCAGGTCATCGACTCCAAGCGCATTCTTGAAATGCCGCTCAACGGACGCAACTACTTGGAGCTAGCCAAGTTCTCCGTCGGCGTGCTGCCATCCCGCGAAATGGGCAAGGGCACCCGCCATGACGGCGTGCGCGGCGGCGAGGGCGGCATCTTGGCAGTCGGCATGCACGCGGCCCAAACCAATGTTCTGCTCGACGGAGCCGACAACTCGTCGCGCAACTCCGGCGGCGCTCTAGGCTTCCAAGCCCAGGCCACAAAGCCGTCCGTAGACGCGGTCGGCGAGTTCAAGGTGGTGACGAACAACATGTCCGCTGAGTACGGCTACCGAATGGGCGCCAAGGTCCTCGTCAGCACCAAGTCCGGCACGAACCAATTCCACGGCTCGATCTACGAGTTCATTCGCAACGACAAGCTCGACGGGACCAACTTCTTCGCAAACCGAGTCGGTGCGGACAAACCAACTTTGCGACGCAACCAATACGGTTTCACTGCTGGAGGCCCCATCGCGCGGAACACGCTGTTCGGCTTCTTCAGTTTCCAAGGCACCAAGGACCGCGCCGGCCAGAGCTTCACGGCTTCAGTACCGAGCCGGGCAGCGCTGGGCGGAGACTTTTCCAACCAGCCACACCCCGACCGCGACATCTTCGATCCGCTGACACTAGACGAGAACAACACGCGTAGCCAGTTCCCGAACAACATGATCCCGTCAGATCGATTCGATCCCGTCGCGACGGCGCTCTTCGGCAACTACCCTGCGCCCAACATCTCCGGCAGGGAGAACCTGCGTAACAACCACTTCTTCTCCCCGGCAGACACGATTGACCACAACCAGTACGACATGCGCTTCGACTGGAACATCAACAACAACAATCGCTGGTTTGCGCGTTACTCGATCAGGGACGAGTTCGTGCTGCAGAACGGCAGCCTGCCCCTGCCCGCCAACGGCGGCAACGGCCAGACGATCGACCTGCCCGGGCAAAACTGGGCATCCTCTCTGAATACAACGCTCGGTCCGACAATGTTCAATGAGCTGCGCTTCGGCTACACGTTCTTCCCCACCCGCTTTGACATCCCGTTCACGGAACCGCTCAATGCACAGTTCGGTGTCTTGGGCGCTCCAGGCGATTCGATCGACGACGGGCTGGACCACGGCTACGCGCTGTCTATCCTAAGCGGCTTCCAAAACGTCGGCCCTCGCGCATTCTGGCCGAACGTGAACAAGATGGACAATCTCCAGCTTTCCGACAACTTCACTTGGGTCAAGGGCAGCCACACCATCAAGGTCGGCGGCGAATACCGCCGGACCCAGATCCCCCGCTCTCCGTCGCGTTTCCGGCGCGGTCAATTCCAGTACACGGGAGTCTTCACGGCTGAAATGCCACTCGTTGCGGCAAGCCGTGGGGCGACGGGCAGCTCCGTGGCCGATGGCCTGCTGGGCTGGAATTGGAACGGCCGCTGGGGCTGGCCGAACGGCGAGGAACAAGTTATCCCGTATTGGGGCTTTTTCGTTCAGGACGATTGGAAGATCACCTCACGGTTGACGCTCAATCTCGGCTTGCGCTACGAGTTGTTCTTGACCCCGACCTTCCCCGACCCGCAGACCCATTCGCTCAACAGCACGGTCGTGCGCTTTATCGGTGAGGCCAACGGGCGCCCCATCGACCCAGGCGAACGCCTGTCCGTGGCCAATGGCGGCTGGGGCGAAGCAGAATACCTGCCCCACTTCCAGACGCCTTCGAGCAGCTCCGACTGCGCCTGCGAGAACGATATGAACAATTTCGCGCCGCGCATCGGCCTCGCCTATCGCATCAACAACGCGACCGTCGTCCGAGTCGGCATCGGCTTGTTCTATGGCGAGCACGACAACACAGGTGGCGAGGCGGCCCGCTTCAACACGGGGGCGCCGCAATCGAACGAGTTCGATAACGCCCAAACCCGCACTCACAGCACATTCTTCACCAGAGACGGTTTCCCAGCGTCGACCCGCGCAGGCCTTCCACGGGCGGGACTGAATGTCAACGTGAAGACGGACGGCGTATGGCCGAGCTTCTACGCGGCCCAGTGGTTCTTTGACCTCCAGCGCGAGCTGCCCGGCGACACGCTGCTGACCATCGGCTACAACGGTTCCTCCACTTCGCAGATCCACGGCAGCATCAACATCAATCGCCCGCTTACGCCGCACCCGACGACTCGCTGGCAGGCGCGTCGGATCCGGCCTTTCTTCAACAGCGTGGGCTTGCGCGGGGTGAACTTCCTGAACCAAAACTACAACTCGCTGACCGTCAAGGGCGAGAAGCGGTTCACCGGCGGCTTCACCTTCTTGAGTTCGTTCACTTGGGCCCACAACATTGACGTGGTCAACGAAAACCTGACCACTGGCACGGCCTCACAGCAGCGATTCACGTACAACCAATCCATCGAGCGCGGCAATGCATCGCTGGATCGCCGCTTGGCTTGGGTCACCAGCTTCGTCTACGAAATACCGTTCGGCCCTGGCAAGAAGGCTCTCACGAGCGGCCCCGGAGCATGGATCCTAGGCGGCTGGCAGGTCGGCGGCATCCTCAACCTGCTGGGGGGCACGCCGGACAGCCACTCCTTCAACCAGGACACGACCAACGTCGGCGGCGCAAACCGCGGCAACCTGATAGGCGAACTCAACCTGCCCAAGTCGCAGAGGACCATCGACCGATGGTTCAACACCGACGCGGTCGGGCCCGGCGGGATCGGGGTGCTCGACGATGCCGGTCGGAACCTGATCTGGGGCCCGGGAACCCGGGCGTTGGACTTCTCGATGTCGCGCAGATTCAACCTGCCGTGGGAGGGCGACTACCTGCAGTTCCGTTTCGAGTCGTTCAACTTCACCAACACCCCGGTGTTCGGACGCCCCAACACGCAGATCGGCAGGCCCGCAGCCGGCCGGATCGTTACGGCTTCGGAGCCGCGTCGCATCCAGTTCGGCTTGAAGTGGATCTTCTAGCCGAAGCACCTGCCGACTTACACAGCGGGCACCCATTTGGGTGCCCGCTTTCTTGTTTGCGCTCAAGGCTGAACGCAGCAAGCGAAGCCACGCCAATGCGAGTCACCGCCCGGAGTGGGCTATGATTGCGACAAGATCGAACCGCTGGGCCAGCATCCGGCGAGACCCTAGGGAGATTTCACACCGATGCGTGGCAATCCACAAGTTCTGACGGTCCTGCGCGAACTTCTCAAGTACGAGTTGACAGTGATTAACCAATCCTTCCTGCACGCCCGCATGTGCTTGGACTGGGGCTACGACAACCTGGCCAAGCGGATCCGCAAGGACTCCGTCGCGAACATGGTGTACGCCGAGCAGTTGATCGACAGGATCCTGTTCCTTGAGGGTATGCCGAACCTACGCGACACGTACCCTCTCAAGATCGGCTCGGATGTAGGCGAAATCCATGCCCATGACCGCAAGCTGGCCAAGAAAACCGCCGGTTGCGCAAACGCCGGTATCAAGACCTGTGTGCAGCACGACGACGATGCGTCTCGCGAACTGATTGAGGGCATCCTCACCAAGGAAGAGGACCGTATCGATTGGCTCGAGTCGCAGTTGCAGATCATCAAAGACGCCGGCCTAGGTCTCTACTTAGCGCAGCAGATCCGCACCGGCTGACCCACGCTTGCACAGCTAGCGGCATCACCGGGCGGGATCGGGTATCCTTGATTCCACTTTGCCCGCGCTCACGGGATACGCCCAAGCGCAAGAGCGCTATGCAGCGATCGGGGTTGACTGCAATGCCGCGCTCAAGCGCCTCGCTTCCCTCCAAATCTCGCTGCACTGCTGGCAGGGCGACGACATTGCGGGATTCGAAGGCCAGACAGGTGATGTCGGCGGGGGATTGGCAGTCACGGGCAACTACCCCGGTCGGGCGCGCACCCCCAGCGAGTTGCGCAGGGACTTCGAGAAAGCCGTCTCGCTAATCCCCGGGCGACACCGCATCAACCTGCACGCCATCTACGCCGAGCCCGGCAACCAGCCGATCGAGCGCGATCAACTGCTGCCCGAGCACTTCGCGGGCTGGATTGATTGGGCGAAAGAGATGGGCCTAGGTGTGGACTTCAACCCGACCTTCTTCGCCCATCCACGGGCCGAAGACGGATTCACGCTGACGCACTCGGACGAGGGTATCCGCCGCTTTTGGATCGAGCACGGCCAAGCCTGCCGCCAGATCGGCGCCGCGTTCGGACAGGCGCTGGGGTCTGCGTGCGTGACAAACGTTTGGATCCCAGACGGCTACAAGGACCTGCCGGCCGACAGAAAGATCCCGCGCGAGCGCTTGGTGGAGTCATTGGACGCAGTGTTTGCGGAACCGCTCGATCCCGCCTGCAACCTCGACGCGGTGGAGTGCAAGCTGTTCGGACTCGGTTCGGAGTCCTACGTAGCCGGCTCGCACGAGTTCTACCTCGGGTACGCGATCACCCGCGGCAAGGTGCTCTGCCTGGACGCGGGCCATTTCCACCCGACCGAAGTGGTCTCGGACAAGATTTCAGCGGTGCTGCTGTGGCTGGACCGGCTGCTGCTGCATATCAGCCGCGGTGTGCGCTGGGACAGCGACCACGTGGTGATCCTATCGGACGAGGTGCGCGAAATCGCCAAGGAACTGGTGCGAGGCAACTATCTCGGACGGGTACATATTGGACTCGACTTCTTCGACGCCAGCATCAACCGCGTCGCCGCGTGGGTGATCGGCGCGCGGGCAGTCCAAAAGGCGCTGCTCCTGGCATTGCTCGAGCCAAGCGAGCAGCTGCGGGAATTGGAGCGAGACGGCGACTTTACGGGCCGGCTCGCGCTGCTCGAACTCCTGCGCACGATGCCGTTCGGAGCAGTCTGGGATCAATTCTGCGAAGGCAGCGGCGTCCCGCCGGAATCAGGGTGGCTTGGGGAGATCCGCGCCTACGAAGCAGAAGTCTTGAGCCACCGCGAAACCTAGCACGAGCCAGAGCCAAACCTATGAGTGATTCCACAGTGACGCCCAGCGCAAGCCACGACCCCGAATTCCTTTACGAGTTCGACCGGGAGCCGATCCCTCGATCCCGCCTGCTAGGACCGGGCTACTTCGCCGGCGCGTATGCCGGGGAACATGTTGCCGCCACCGAGTTCGTCATCGGGGTGACCTTTGTCAACTGGGGCGCGAGCGTCCAAGACATCTTCTTTGGGTTGGTCGTCGGAAACTTGCTGGCGGTGCTGACTTGGACGCTGGTGTGCGCGCCGATCGCCGTCGATACCCGCCTGACGCTGTACTGGTACCTGCGCAAGATCGGCGGGCCGCGCCTGAACACGATCTACAACCTGGTCAATGCCTGCCTGTACTCGATCATGGCTGGGTGCATGATCACGGTGTCGGCCTCAGCGGTGCGCATCCCATTCGGCATCCCGCCCCAACTCGACTGGTACCCGACCGATTTCCGCTTTGTTCTGGTGGTGTTTGCCGTGGGCGCGGTGGTGGTGACACTGGCGGTTCTGGGCTTCAGAAATCTAGCCACCTTCGCCACGGTGTGTTCGCCATGGATGTTCCTGATGTTCATCGTCGGCGCCCTAGCGGTCTTGCCCGAGTTGTTCGCCTCGTCGGGCGAGCAAGGCTTCTTCGAAATGGCCCGCAAGTCCGTCTGGACGGGCCAGACTCCCGATGGCAGCGAGCCCATGGGCTTTTGGAAGGTCGCCGCGTTCGCGTGGATCTGCAACCTCGGCATGCACGGCGCGCTATCCGACATGGCACTGTTCCGCTTCGCGCGCAAGAAGTCGTACGGCCTGTTCTCCTCGTTCGGGATGTTTCTCGGACACTACCTTGCATGGATCTGCGCCGGTCTGATGGGAGCGGGTGCCGCCATATTGATGGGGAGCCCGCTGGTGCAACTCGACGCCGGCGAGGTCGGCTATCAAGCGCTGGGCTGGGCGGGTGCGCTGGCCGTGGTGATCGCCGGTTGGACCACGTCGAACCCAACCCTGTATCGCGTCGGGCTGGCGCTGCAAGCTGTCACGCCCAACTGGTCCCGCGCAAAGATCACGCTGGTAGCCGGGGTGGCCACCACCGTCATTGCCTGCTTCCCGTTCGTCTTTACGGGCTTGTTGGACTATGTCGCGGTTTACGGCTTGCTGATCTCCCCGATCGGCGCAATCGTGGTGACCGAGCACTGGATCTTCCCGCGCACCGGGTTGCGGCGCTATTGGGCCAGCCACGCCGGCCACGCGATCAATTGGGCGGCCCTGCTCGCATGGGCCATCTCGGTGGCTCTGGCGGTGTTGTTGGAGCGCAGCGGGACGCTGCACCTGTTCTACCTGTTCCTGCCGGTGTACGGTTGCGGCATGGTCTCGTACTGGCTTCTGGCTAAGGCAATGGGAGCCGGCGAGAAGGGTGCCGCCGAAAGCGAGGAGGCATCTGACCAGCCGCGGCCTAGCTCCGAAGCGCCAGCGCCGCAAAACCAGCCTGCCGACGCGCGCACGATCATCGCGGGAACGGTTGCCGCGTTGGCACTGGCAGCCTGTGTCTGGCTGGGGTACTGCACAATGACTGCGCCGGAGGAGAGCTACAGGGTGATGCTGGGCAAACTGCACACTCAACTGCCGATCCCGACGCTGCTGTATTTCGTAGCCGGAACGATCTTCTTCACCCTCCGGGAGCGCTCCAAGCGCGGCCGTGCCGCATCGGGGGCTACGTAGCCGTGAAGATTCGCAGGATCAGCGCGTACCAAGTCGACCTGCCGCTGGCCGAGGGCCCGTACAACTGGTCCGGTGGGAACACAGTCGCAGTCTTCGACAGCACCATTGTGCGGATCGACACAGACGAGGGCCTCAGCGGCTACGGTGAGGTCTGCCCACTCGGGCCCGCCTACCTGCCCGCCTACGCCGCGGGAGCAAGGACCGGGATCGCAGAGATCGGACCAGCCCTATTGGGGCTGGACCCGATCGCGCTAGGGACGCTCAACGAGACGATGGACGCGGCCCTGAAGGGGCACCCGTATGTCAAGTCTCCCATCGACATCGCCTGTTGGGACATCTTGGGGCAAACGGCGGGCTTGCCATTGTGCGAATTGCTGGGCGGCCGCTATGGAGATGACTTCGTCCTGTACCGGGCCATCTCGCAGGAGACCCCGGAGCGCATGGCCGACCTGGTCGCCACACACCGCGCCGCAGGCTATACGCGGTTCCAGCTCAAAGTGGGCTCCGACGTAGCGACGGACATCCAGCGCATCCGCGCAGCCTCGGAGGTAGTCGGCGAGGACAACCGCCTGATCGCGGATGCCAACACCGGCTGGCTGATGCATGACGCGATGCGGGTCGTGCGCGCGGTGCGCGATCTCGACGTGTACATCGAACAGCCTTGCGAGTCCTACGAGGAATGCCTCTCGATCCGCCGGCAGACAGACCATCCCTTCGTTCTCGACGAGTCCATCGATAGCATCCGTGCCCTGCTGCGGGCCAACGGCGATCGCGCGATGGACGTGATCAATCTCAAGATCAGCAAGTTGGGCGGCCTGACGAAGGCGCGGCAGATGCGTGACCTATGCCTGACCTTAGGCATCGGCATGACGATCGAGGACACCTGGGGCGGCGACTTTACGACCGCAGCGATCGCCCATCTGGCGCATAGCACGCCGCCCCGAGCCCTGTTCACGGCGACCGACTTCAACAGCTACGTCACCGTCCACACAGCCCGCAATCCGCCACTGCGCCAGCGCGGCCGGCTGGCAGCGCCAAGCGCGCCGGGCCTTGGCTTGCAGCCCGACGCAGAGGTTCTGGGCGAGCCGGGCCTAGTGGTCGAGTAGGTGGCATCCGCTACCGTCGGGATCAGCGCAACGCCCGCAAGACGGCCTGTGTGGCGGCTGCGTCCTGCACGGCCAATCCTACCGACTTGAAAAACGTCACTTCGCCTTCGGACGAGCGCCCCCCGGCTCTCCCGAGCAACAAGCTACCTAGATCCGAGCGGACGTGATCGGCATCGACAAGCCCTTCGCGCATCGCAATGATCAAGTCGCCCGCCTCTTCCAGCGCAGCGTCGCGGTCGTCGACGAAAACGCCAGCCCGAGCGACCGTCGCTCCCGGAATCTCCCGGTCCGCAGCGTGAAACGAGCCGATCGCATTGATGTGCAAACCATCCGGCACAGCATCGTTTTCGAATACGGGAACCCGGGACGTGGTGGCAGCACAAGCGATGTCAGCACCGGCTAGGGCGGAAGCAGCAGAGTCCGCCACGCGAAAGCTACAGTCCGGACCTGCACTAGCCGCCAACTCTTCCGCCATCGCTACGGCGGACTCGGTGTTGGGGTTATAGATCCGGACTTCCTCGATGGATCGCACCTCGCGCATCGCCCTCACTTGCGTGCGCGCATGGACTCCACTGCCGAAGATCGCCAACACCGCACTGTCCTCGCGGGACAGCAGGTCGGTCGCCAAGCCACACGCAGCGGCAGTGCGAATGGCGGTGAGCGAGGCCCCGTCCAATATCGCTATCGGCACGCCGGTCTCCGCCTCAATGGCGATAACGGTCCCGTGGATCGAATCGATGTCCTTCTCTCTGTTGGCCGGGAACACCGACACCACCTTTACGACCAGAAGGGGGACATCGCCAGCATTCAACGCGACCGGCATGACCAGCGTGGCACCGCGCGTGAGGCCGGTGTGAAGAACCGTCCTAGGGGGGCCTTCCGCACTGCCTTCGACGTGAGCGAGGAAGGCCTCCCGCATGGCAGCGATTGCGGCGCCCATGGGCAGGGCGCGGCCTATCTCGTCCGGGCCAAGCACCCTCATTGGGTGTCCCTGCCAGCCGTCGCAGCCAACCTTCGATTGCAAGCCAGATGGATCACAACCAAAATGCCAACTTGTACGAGCACCGTGCCTACGCTACCACGGCCCCTCCGCCGAACGGGCGCAACCAGCCGCCCGGATCGTCCCGCCAAGCCTGATACAACAACCACGCGGCAAGTCCGGCCGCCTCGATCTGCAATACAACGCATATGACCACGTCCCGCCAGCGCCCGACACGGATATCGAAATTCTGGTAGTTGAGCATAGCCGCGCGAAACCTGGCCGCGCCGTGGCACCCCGGGGCCAACGCGTAGAAGATCCCGGAGAGCATCGGCGAAACACCCCAGGCCAAGTTCAGGTCTCGTCCCGGGCGCAGTGACCAAATCCGAATCGCATTGCAGACATCCTTGACGACGAGAGCCCGCATGGACCGAATTCAACGCTTTACCACGACCTACCCAACACGAGACGGACTTTGCATGCAAGTTCTGGCGTACCGGTGCATCCGGATCAGAGATGGGTCTCAGCCGCCTCTCGGACAGCGATCGAGCAGTTCCTAGTACGCTAAGCGGACATCTCGCTAACCAGCACACGGACGTGTCCAGCCGACGGGTGAAGTGTTAGTGACGTCCCAATCGCCTGCCCAGCGGCCATCCGAGGGTCGCGGACGGCTCTATAAGCTTGCCCAGGAACCACATGTCCACCGCACACCCCCAACACTTGCTGCTGATCGCTACAGTCGGCAGCACTGCCGAGCCGTTAGCAGCGTCGATCCTGCACTGGCGGCCCGCCAGAGTCCAATTTGTATTCCCCGCGTCGACTGGGGTCACGGTCGACACGATTCGGCAAGAGCTCCATGCGCGGGGATTCGCCCTACCCCTTGGAGCCTACGATTCATTCTGCGTCTCGGACCACGACGACCTCGCCGCTTGTGTGCAAGAGATGCGGTCGAATCTCGCGAAGGAAGTGTCACAGTGGTGGCGGCGAGGCGACCGGTTTCGTTGCGTGGTCGACTTCACGTGTGGCACGAAGTGCATGAGCGTCGCACTGGGACTGCTGGCCCGGCCGTGGCCGGCCGTTCGATTCTCGTATGTCGGAGGCGAGGCCCGCGACAAAGAGGGCGCCGGCAGGGTGCTGCCAGGTTCAGAGCGCGTCGTGACAGTGACGAACCCGTGGGGTGTTCTTGGCTACCAAGCGATCGAAGATGCCGTCACGGCGTTCGACCATCACGACTACAGTGAGGGGGCGCGGTGGCTCAGAGAAGCCAATCGGCAGGTTGGAGATGACGCCTCTCGCAAGAGCGAGCTCAATGCACTGGCCACGTTCATGGAGGGTTATGAACTCTGGGACCGCACCGAGTACAGAGAAGCGTTTGGCAAGTTCGATAGCTGCAGTAAGCGCCTGAACGACCTCGCTGGAGCACTCGCAGGGGTCGAGCGGCAGAGACTGCGGGAGCACCTCCGCGAGGCCCGAGACCGTCTCGATCAGCTAAAGCGCGATGCCGGGATTCCAACGAGGGCGCTGTTGGAAGATCTCATCGCAAATGCCGAGAGGCGCAGAAACGAGGGCCGTTACGTTGACGCGGTGGCAAGGCTGTACCGAGCGGTTGAACTCGCGGCGCAACTGCGCCTAGTGGAAGGATATGGCATCACGACAGATGCCGTGCCAGTCGATGAATTGCCCGAACACTTGCGACGGTTGCCGACGACAACGGACGAAAACGGCACCATCATGGTGGGACTCCAAGACGCGTATGCCCTGTTGCTGCACAAGGATGACAGCTTGGGCGAACGTTTCGCCGCGTGGGGTTGGAATTCTGCCCGCTCGCCGCTCGCTAGCCGCAATGCGTCCATCGCCGGACATGGCTTCGCGCCCGTCTCGAAAGACGTATGCGCCGACCTATGGAACGGAGCGCTGTCCTTGGCGGGTCTGAGCGAGGAGCAAGTCTTCCAGTTCCCAACCCTCCGGAAGACGAATCGCTGATCGGGGCTGATAACGGGACCGTCCGGAAATCCGTCAAGCCTCACTCGCGGCTCTCCGGACACTACGCAGATCCCCGCCGCTCTGCAGTTCCGCTCACAACTTCGGCGACCCCGGGGTGATCCCGTCAATTGATTGCGCTAGCAGCAGACGCGAACCGGACTGGTCCGCGCACTCGCAGCCACGCCGCAAGTGCCGAGCCCAATTCGCCATCGGACAATTCCCCTCTCATGGCTGGGAAGACTTGATCGACGCACACGTTCAATTCGTCAGCGACTTGGAAGCTGCGACAATGGGCATGGCCGCAATGTGGGGCAAGAAACCTAGACAGCCGTACCCCAACTGGGCTGGGACGGCGGTTCGGTTGGCAGCCGCCACGCTTGGTTGGACCCTCTGCCTACAGGCAGTAGAGCCGACTGGCGAGCAAATCTACGAGCAAGCCTGCAAGAGTTGCCACGAGAGCGGCGAGAGCCGCGCCCCAACCTTAGATGTGTTGCGGCAGCTCTCGTCCGAGGCAATCCTAGATTCTCTGCGCGATGGTGTCATGGCGTACGTGGGCGAGACGCTCCCGGACGGCCATATCGAGGCGGTGTCGCTGTATTTGGGCAAAGGCACCGCAAGACTGCCAAGCCTGACACGCCAAAGCTGCCCTGATGCGACATGGGGCGACCCACTAAGCGGCCCACGCTGGATAGGCTGGGGAGCAGATCTGGAAAACTCGCGATATCAGCCTCCACGATTCGCAGGCATGACCGCTGCGGACGTACCTAGGCTGGAACTCCGTTGGGCGTTTGGCCTGCCCGACGCAGCTCATGCACGGGGTCATCCGACAGTCGCGGGCGGAATGTTGTTCGTTGGCTCACGTAGCGGTAGCCTCTATGCCTTAGATGCCAAGTCCGGCTGCACTGTCTGGGAATTCGAGCCTCGATCCGAGGTGCGCACGGCCATCCTGGTGTCTCCTCCTGACGGTGCGGGTCGTACGCTGCTCTTCTTTGGCGACACCAAAGCGAACCTCTACGGCATTGACGCTGCGACTGGAACGCAACTGTGGAGGACCAAGGTGGACGACCACCCGGCGGCGACGCTGACGGGTTCGCCTGTACTGTTTGAAAGCACGCTGTACTTCGGGGTTAGTTCTATCGAGGAGTTCACCGGGGCGTTCGCAAAGTACCCTTGCTGCAGTTTTCGCGGCAGCGTCCAAGCCATCGACGCCTCAAATGGCGAGAGAATCTGGAAGACCCACACAATTCCGGAAGAGCCTGTGCCCCAGCGTGCCAATGCCAGGGGAGTCGTCCAACTTGGCCCCGCCGGGGCGGGCATCTGGTCCGCGCCGACCATCGATGCCAAGCTACGTCGGCTGTACGTCACCACTGGCGACAACTACTCCGATCCACCGACGGACGACAGCGATGCCATCATTGCCTACGACCTCGATTCCGGCGAGCGGCTCTGGTCGCGACAGTTCACCGAGGGTGACGCCTACAACATGGCCTGCAATTCCAAGGCCGATGGCGTCAACTGCCCGCAAGCGGACGGGCCCGACTTTGATTTCGGCTCCTCAGCGATCCTGGTCGAACTGGACAACGGTAAGCGGGCGCTGGTGGCCGGCCAGAAGTCTGGCATGGTCCACGCTATCGACCCCGACCAAGACGGCGCAATTCTGTGGCAGAGCCGCGCAGGCACGGGCGGAAAGCTCGGCGGAATCCAGTACGGCTCGGCTACAGATGGCCGCAACGTGTATGTGGCCGTGTCGGACTATCGCGGGCCGCGACCTAAGTCAGTCGGTGGACTGGTCGCATATCGCCTTGCCGATGGCGAGGAGATCTGGAATACACCCAGCACCCCGTGCCCGTCCAATCGCCCGCAATGCTCTCCCGCCCACTCGGCGGCGGTCACAGTGATCGATGGCGTGGTCTTCTCAGGCTCGCTCGATGGTCATCTGCGCGCCTATTCGACCGAGGACGGCTCGCTGCTGTGGGACTTCGACACGGTGCGCGACTATGACGATACGGTCAACGGCGTCCCCGCCAAAGGCGGCGCGCTGAACGGACCCGGCCCGGTCGTCGTAGACGGCATGCTCTATGTAAACTCCGGGTACGGTCAGTTCGGATCCATGCCGGGCAATGTGTTCCTTGCGTTCGGCATCAACGGGGAGTTGGCAGAATAGCCGGAGTTAGGTTCGGGGCAGGCGGACGTATTCCGGCACCAGCACCATGAGCGGCGCATCCGCGCTACTGTAGACATAAGGAGACAAAGACAGGCATGCCCTATCCAGAACTTATGATTCATCCGATGCGCGAGCAACTCACACGGCACGGCATCGAAGAGGCGCGCACGCCAGAAGACGTGGACCGCCTCCTCGCCCCCGACAGCGGAGACGTGCTCATGGTCGTCAACTCGGTCTGCGGGTGCGCTGCTGGGTGCGCCCGCCCCGGCGTGGTTCTGTCCCTGCAAG
>LXNI01000865.1_pt1 | contig 31302 bp, 25 predicted proteins | sample 809091 | NCBI WGS metagenome assembly LXNI01 (sample SAMN04870527, study PRJNA318959) | sponge metagenome | biome: 01000161; feature: marine sponge reef; material: water | host: Sarcotragus foetidus | place: Greece: Milos, Mediterranean Sea | collected 2013-05-29 | depth 5-7 m | reverse complement strand
ACGTAACCGCGTCGCTTCGCTCCGGGGTGGCTACTTTGCCTGAGATTCAGTGGCTACTTTGGGTGAGACTGGCCGGCTACTTTGGGTGAGATTCACCGGCTACATTGGTGAGATTGGGCACCCCGGATGCGGCGGGTTCTTCATTGGCATGCTGCGATCCTCCTGCTCCCGCTAGTGATAGTCGACCAGATCGACACCCGTCACGTCACGGCCTTCGAAGCGAAAGACGATGCACCAGGGCAGCGATCCGCCTCTGAAGCCCGGACCATGGTGCGGTGCACGGCGCGCGCCGGGTGCGCCATCATCGCGTCATGAAATCAGGAGAGCATACGAGCTGCCGCAGCCGAAAGCAGGACGGGGGACGCGCGGAGCTTCGGCAAATGGCCCCCCATGAGCACCGCCGCGGCTGTTGCGGAGGCCATTCGGAACTCGGCAGCCCGTCCTGCCCTGTCTCACTTTGTCTCACTTCCTGTCTCGCCTTGTCTCACTTCCTGTCTCGCCTTGTCTCACTTCCTGTCTCGCCTTGTCTCGGTTTATCTCGCTTTGTCTCGGAATATCTCGCCTGATCCCGCAAGAAAACACGCCACCGCCGAATCTCGCTTTCGTCCTGCAGCCCGGCGCGAGGCGCGCGCCGGCTCAGAGGATGAACTTGCTGAGATCCGCGTCCTTGGCGAGGTCGCCCACGTGGGAGTCGACGTAGGCCGCATCGATGGTGATGGTCTCGCCGGAGCGGTCGGCGGCCTCGAAGCTGATCTCCTCCAGCAGCTTCTCCATCACCGTGTGCAGCCGGCGCGCGCCGATGTTCTCGACCGCGCGGTTGACCTCGGCGGCGAGGTCCGAGAGCGCGTCGATGGCGCAGTCGCTGAAGTCGAGGGTGACGTTCTCGGTCTTCATCAGCGCGCGGTACTGGCGGATCAGGCTGTTCTCGGGCTCGGTCAGGATCTTCTTCAGGTCGTCGCGGGCGAGCGAGTTCAGCTCGACGCGGATCGGCAGCCGGCCCTGCAGCTCGGGCAGCAGGTCCGCCGGCTTCGCCAGGTGGAAGGCGCCGGACGCGATGAAGAGGATGTGGTCGGTGGTGAGCGCGCCGTGCTTGGTGGTAACCGTGGTGCCCTCGATCAGCGGCAGCAGGTCGCGCTGCACGCCCTCGCGGCTCACGTCGGCGCCGAGGCGGTCCGAGCGGGCGCAGATCTTGTCTATCTCGTCGATGAAGACGATGCCGTCGTTCTCGGCGTTCTCCAGCGCGGTACGCACGACTACGTCCTGATCCAGCAGGCTGTCGCTCTCCTCCGCCATCAGTGTCTCGTAGGAGGCCTCCACCGACATGCGCTTGATCTTCTTCTGCTCGCCGAAGGCCTTGCCGAGCATGTCGCCGATATTGACCATGCCCATCTGGGCGCCGGGCATGCCGGGAATGTCGAAGGTGGGCAGCGACGAGCCCGCGGATTCGCTCACCTCGATGTCCACCTCCTTCTCGGCGAGCGAGCCGTCGCGCAGCATCTTGCGGAACTTGCCGCGGGTCTCCTTGGCCGCGTTCTTGCCGACGAGCGCGTCCAGCACCCGCTCCTCGGCGTTGAGCTCGGCCCTGGCGGCGACCTCCTTGCGCATGCGCTCGCGGGTCATGTGGATCGAGACCTCGACGAGGTCGCGCACGATCTGCTCCACGTCGCGGCCGACGTAGCCCACCTCGGTGAACTTGGTCGCCTCGACCTTCATGAAGGGCGCCTGGGCGAGGCGCGCGAGGCGCCGCGCGATCTCCGTCTTGCCGACGCCGGTCGGCCCGATCATCAGGATGTTCTTGGGCAGCACCTCCTCGCGCAGGTCGCCCGTGAGCTGCTGGCGGCGCCAGCGGTTGCGGAGTGCGATGGCGACGGAGCGCTTGGCGTTGTCCTGGCCGATGATGAAGCGGTCGAGCTCGGAGACGATCTCGCGGGGGCTGAAGCTCGTCATGACCCGATCTTCTCCAGCACGATCTCGGTGTTGGTGTAGATGCAGATGTCGGCGGCGATGGCCATGGCGCGGCGCGCGACCGCCTCGGCGTCGAGGCCTTCGACGTCGATCAGGGCCCGCGCGGCGGCCAGCGCGTACGAGCCGCCGGAGCCGATGCCGATCAGCCCGTCCGCCGGCTCCAGCACGTCGCCGGTGCCGGTGAGCACGAGCGAGGCCTCGGCGTCGGCAACCGCCATCATCGCCTCCAGCCGGCGCAGGTAGCGGTCCGTGCGCCAGTCCTTGGCGAGCTCGACGCAGGCGCGGGTGAGCTGGCCGGGATGCTGCTCCAGCTTGCCCTCGAGCCGCTCGAAGAGGGTGAAGGCGTCCGCCGTCGCACCTGCGAAGCCCGCGACGATGTTGCCTTCGCCGAGGCGCCGGACCTTGCGGGCGTTCGCCTTGATAACCGTCTGCCCGAGCGTGACCTGGCCGTCGCCCGCAACGACCACCGCGCCTCCCTTGCGGACGGAGAGCACGGTCGTCCCGTGCCACACCGGCCCGCCGAGCCGTTCTTCCTCGCCCATGGCCTCCTGCCGAACCCGCTGTGCCGCGCCGCACCATGTGGGTATTCCACGCGCACGGTCAAGGGCGGGGCGGGGAGTGCCGCGCGCGAACGCCGGTCGCGTGCTCGACAATTCGGCGCGCATGAGCGCGCGAGCTTGACGGACTCGCGTGTACCCTCTAAATAGCCCGCTCTTCCCTCCACGGAGCGAGACCCATGGCACGCCGCTGCGATCTGACCGGCAAGGGCGTCCTGACCGGCAACAACGTGAGCCACGCCCACAACAAGAGCCGCCGGCGGTTCTTGCCCAATCTGCACGACAAGGCGCTGCACAGCGAGACGCTCGGGCGGATGGTGCGGCTCAAGGTGTCTACCAGCGCGATCCGCACGGTGGAGCGGCACGGCGGGCTCGACAACTACCTGCTCAAGACCTCGGACGACCGGCTCTCTCAGGGTGCGCGGCGCATCAAGCGCCAGGTGAAGAGCGCGCGCGCGGCGACCGCCGCGGAATAGGTTTTATAGTTCCCTCAGGCGCCGGGCGCTCGCATCACGCGCCTGCGCACGTGGCCGTGCGACGTGCATTCGCGCGCGTTGGCCGCGTAGGGCCTGCGCCTTATAGTCCGCGGCCATGAAGGCGAGCGTGCCCGTGACGCTGTGGCTCCCCATCGCCGCGATGATGGCGGTGATCGGGGTCTCGAACGTCGCCGTCCAGCACGCGATCAACGACTGGCTGACCTGGGGCGCGTTCACTTACCCGCTGGCGTTCCTCGTGACCGACCTCACCAACCGGGCGTGGGGGCCGGCGCGGGCGCGCACGGTGGCCTACGTGGGCTTCCCCTTCGGGATGGGGCTCTCCATCGTGCTCGCGGTGGCGGCGGACATCCCGCTCTGGGAAGGCGTGCGCGTGGCGCTGGCCTCGGGCTTCGCCTTCATCTGCGCGCAGCTCTTCGACATCGCGCTCTTCCACCGGCTCCGGCGCGGCCTCTGGTGGCGCGCGCCGCTGGTCTCCTCGCTGTCGGCGTCCGCGCTCGATACCGCCATCTTCTTCAGCGCGGCCTTCGCGCTGACCGGCCTGCCGTGGGTGACCTGGGCGCTTGGCGATTTCGCGATCAAGGTGGCGATGGCGGCGCTGCTGCTGATCCCCTTCAGGCTGCTGATGCCCTGGATCGTCCCGTCGCTCTACAGCGACCCCCAAACTCAGGTGAGCCGATAAGCCCATGAGCGAGAACCCGTTCCCCAACCTCCATCTGGTCGACCACCCGCTGGTGCAGCACAAGCTGAGCCACCTGCGCGACAGGACGACGCGGACCCCGCTGTTCCGCGCGCTGCTGCGCGAGATCGCGCTGCTCATCGGCTACGAGATCACACGCGGCCTGCCGATGGACTCGCGCACTATCGAGACGCCGCTGACCGACATGGAGGCCCCCTTCCTGCGCGGCCACAAGCCGGCGATCGTGCCCATCCTGCGCGCCGGCCTCGGCATGGCGGAAGGGCTGGCGGAACTCCTGCCGACCGCGCCGCTCGGCCACATCGGGCTCTACCGCGACCCCAAGACGCACCGCCCGGTGGAGTACTACGTGAGGCTGCCGGCGGACACGAACCGCCTCTTCATCCTGGTCGACCCGATGCTGGCGACCGGCTACTCGGCGTCCTACGCGGTCGACCTGCTCAACCGTAACGGCATCGACGACGGCAACGTCCGCTTCATGGCCATGGTCGCATCGCCCGAGGGCATGCGCGCCTTCAACGAGAAGCACGCGAGCGTCGAGGTGTGGGCCGCCTCCCTCGACGAGTGCCTGAACGAGAAAGCCTATATCGTGCCGGGCTTAGGGGACGCCGGAGACCGGCTGTTCGGGACGGATTAGAGTCTTTGTCGCTCACGGCAATCGGCCGTCCTGCGATTCCGCGCGCCTGCCGGCGCCATTGATTGCGTGCGCCTGCCGGCGCGACGGCCGATGCCTGCGCGGGCGCGCCGCATTCGCGGCGGGCCGCGGTCGCGGCCTGCCGCGCGTCCCTCAAAGACGGACGCGCTCTAACTTGCGAGCGCGCGCTTCTGCTGCGAGTCCAGGAAGGGCGTGATCCGGCCGCCCAGGGTCTGGCCGGTCAGCTCCTCGGCGATGGCGACGGCGCGGCGCAGGCCGCCCACGTCGATGCCGGTCTCGAAGCCCGCCTCGGTCAGCATGAACACCAGGTCCTCGGTGGCGAGGTTGCCGGTGGCGCCGGGCGCGAAGGGGCAGCCGCCGAGGCCGCCGATGGAGCTGTCGAACTTGCGGATGCCGCACTCGATGGCGACCCAGGTGAGCGTGAGCCCCATGGCGCGCGTGTCGTGGAAGTGGCCGGCGAGCCGCTCTGGCCCGTAGCGATGCGCCAGCGTCTCGAAGAGGTGCGCCATCTGCGGCGGCGTGCCGGCACCGGTGGAATCGCCCAGCGCCAGCTCGTCGGCGCCGGCATCGAACATGCGGGCGGACAAGTCGAACACCGTCTCCGGCGGCACCACGCCCTCGTAAGGGCAGGCGGCGACCACCGAGAGGTAGGAGCGGGCGCGGATGCCGTCCGCCTTCGCGCGGCGGATCACCGCCTCGTTGACGCGGATCGCCTCGTCCAGAGACATGTTGATGTTGCGCCGGTTGAAGGTGTCGGTGGCCGCGCACACCAGCGCCACGGTGGTGACGCCGGCGTCCACCGCCCGCTCGTATCCCTTCTCGTTGGGCACCAGCGCCTCGTAGCCGACACCCCGGTCTTCCGGAAGCCGGGCGAAGATCGCCGCCGCATCCGCCATCTGCGGCACGGCCTTGGGCGAGACGAAGCTCGCGGCCTCCACGGAGCGGAGCCCCGCGTCGAGCAGGGCGTCGAGCAGCCGCAGCTTGCCTTCGGTCGGCACGACGCGCGGCTGGTTCTGGAGCCCGTCGCGGAGGCCCACCTCGTGCACGGTGATCGCGTCGCCCATTTCTCTTCCTTCCGTCCTGCCTGCGGCTCAGGCTATCACACCGGCTTCGCGCAGACGCGCAAGCTCTTCGCCGCTCTTGCCGCAGAGCTCGGCCAGCACCTCGTCCGTGTGCTGGCCGAGGAGCGGCGGCGGGCCGTAGCTCTCGCCGGGCGAGCCGCTCAGCTTGATCGGGTTGCCGGTGGTGCGGAACGAGCCGCCTTCCGGGTGTTCGATCTCGACCACCATGTCGCGGGCCTGCACCTGCACGTCGGTGAGCGCGCGGGCCACGTCGTTCACGGGGCCGCAGGGCACCCGGGCCGCGCGCATGAGCTCGAGCCATTCGTCGCAGCCGCGCGCCGCGAGCGCTTGCGTGATGGCGCCGTCCACCTCGTCGCGGTTGTCGCGCCGGCCCTCGTAGCCGTCGAAGCGCGCGTCCTCGAGCGCCGCGTTTCCCAGCACGCCCCGCAGCCGCGCCCACTGGTCGTCCTTCACCACCGCGATGATGAGCCAGCGGTCCCTGGTGGGGAACGCGTTGTAGGGGACGTAGATCGGATGCGCGTTGCCGAACTGGCGCGGCACCTCGCCCGAGAGCAGGTGCATCGCCGCGATGTAGCTGAGCAGCGAGACCTGGCAGTCCTGCATGGAGAGGTCGATGTGCTGGCCCTGCCCGGTCACGTCGCGCGCGTGCAGCGCCGCCAGCATGGCGACCGCGCCGAAGAGCCCGCTGGTGAGATCGCCCATGGGCACGCCGGCGCGGATGGGCGGGCCGCCGGCCTCGCCGGTGATCGACATGCCGCCGCCGTAGCCCTGCGCCACCACGTCGAAGGCGGTGCGGTCGCAGTCCGGGCCTTCCTCGCCAAACCCGGTCACGCTGCAGGTGACGATGCGGGGGTTGATCGCGCTGAGCGTCGCGTGGTCGATGCCGAGCCGCTCGGTCACGCCGGGGCGGAAGTTGTTGACGACGATATCGGCCCCGGCCGCAAGTTCGTGGAAGAGGGCGCGTCCCTCGTCTCTCTTCAGGTCGATGCAGACGCTCTTCTTGTTGCGGTTGAGCGTGAGGAAGTAGGGCCCCATGCCCTTGTAGGAGTAGCGGGGGTCGTCCCCCAGCAGGCCGCGGGTCATCTCGCCGGTGCCGGGCGGCTCCACCTTGATCGTCTGCGCGCCGAGGTCGGCCAGCAACATGCCTGCGAACGGGCCCGACAGCATGTGCGTCAGGTCGAGCATCACGATGTCCGAGAGGGCTTTCATCGGGGCGTCGGGCGTGCGCTGGTAGGAAGGGCGCACACTCTATGGGTTGCGCTGGCGGGCGGTCAATGCGGCCGGTCCGGAATGCCCCCGTGATACCATCACCCGGCGAGCGCAAGGACGCGGGAGGGGAGCATGGCAGCGAAACCGGTCGGCTGGGGCATGATCGGCACGCGGGGCTGGAGCGACATGATCCTGGGCCCCGCGGTCAACGCGGCGCGGGGCGCCCGGCTCAACGCCGTGCTCTCGTCCACCCCGGAGAGTGCGGAGCGATACTGCGCGAGCCATGGTGTGGCGAAGGGCTACACCGACATCCGCGCCTTCCTCGCCGACGACGCGATCGACGTGGTGTGGATCGCGAGCCCCAACCACCTGCACAGGGAGCAGGCCATCGCGGCGCTCAAGGCCGGAAAGCACGTGCTCTGCGAGAAGCCCATGGCGATGAACCAGGCCGAGTGCCGGGCGATGATCCGGGCCGCCGGGAAGGCCGGGCGCCTGCTCACCATCGGCTACAACAGCCGCCACCACCCGAGGCTGAGCAAGTTCCGCGAGCAGTGGCAGGCGGGCCGCTTCGGCGCGCCGGTACGCATGCACGGCCAGTTCCACTACCGCTACCCGCACGTGCCGGACGACTGGTGGCGGCTCGACGACGAAACCTCCGGCTGCTGGGTGCTGGGCGACGTCGGCACCCACTTCATCGACCTCCTGCGCTGGTTCAACGGCGAGGCGAAGACGGTGCACGCCCACCTCTCAAACAAGGCCTACGGGCGCTCGGCCGATACCGCCTTCCTCACCATCGGCTTCGAGAACGGCGCCCTCGGCACCATCTCGGCGTCGACTGCGGTCACGAGCGGCGGCGGCATCGAGCTGCTCGGCAGCGAAGGCTATTGCCGGATCGAGGGCGGCTTCGTGGGCCTCCCCGGCACCGTCACCACGGTGCGCAAGGGCGGCGAGCCGCGCACCGCGCCGCTGGCGGGCCACGACACCTACAAGGCGCAGGTGGAGAGCGTCACCCGCGCCGTCGCCCGCGGCGAGCCGCTCGCGGTCAGCGCCGAGGACGGGCTCCGCAACGTCCGCGTCATCGAGCAGGCGCGCGGGTGGTAGGTGTGCCGGCCGCCGTTGACCCTCCTGGCCTCTCGTGAAAGTGTCTCGGCCGTCCGAGACTTGCTGGGAGGCGGGCTGAGATGAGCGGCAAGTGGGTCCCGTTCGACCTTGCCTGGTACGACACGCGGATTTTCAACTGCTCCTTCTGCGGCATCATGATGGCGCGGGAGTACTGGGCGGACGACGAGTTCCCCGGCGAGATGTTCTGCGAGGACAGGTGCGCCGACGTGAAGCGCCGCGTCCGGGCGGAGTTCGCCGCGGCGAAGGCCGCAGGCCGCGTCGAGGACGCGGGCCAGGCCGGGGAGACCGAGGATGTATAGGGTCGGCATCGACACCGGCGGCACCTTCACCGACCTCGTGGCGCTGGACGACCGAAGCGGGCGGATCCGCACGGTCAAGGTTCCGTCTACGCCGCAACAGCCCGCCGCCGCGCCGCTCGACGCCATCGGCCAGAGCGCGCTCACGCCGGACGAGATCGGCCGCATCGTGCTCGGCACCACCATCGCCACCAACGCGCGCCTGCAGAAGAAGGGCGCGACCGTGCTCTACGTCGGGACCGACGGCGTGCAGGACGTGCCCATCATCGGCATCATCGCCCGCAAGGAGGCCTACAACCCGGCCTGGGAGAAGCCCTCGGCAGGCGTGCTGCGCCGCCACGTCTTCGGCATCCGCGAGCGCGTCGATCACAAGGGCAACATCCTGACCGCGCTGGAGCACGCGGAGCTGGAGCGCCTCGGCGACTGGATCGACGGATGGCTTGCGAGCGAGCCCACGCGGCAGTGGGCGGTCGCGGTCAACCTGCTCTTCTCCTACGTCGATCCGGCCCACGAGGAGGCCATCGGCGCCTACCTGGCCGAGCGCTTCTCCGACCTGCCGGTCTCGCTCTCCTGCCGCGTCTGCCCGATCTGGCGCGAGTACGAGCGGAGCGCCACGGTCATCACCGACGCCTTCATCAAGCGCATCATCGACCGCTTCGTGGGCCGGGTCTCGGCCGACCTGCAGACGGCGGGAATCGAAGCGCCGCTCTCGATCATGAAGTCCAACGGCGGCCACCTGCAGGCGGAGTCCGCCGGCGACGCGCCGGTGCAGCTGTTGCTCTCCGGCCTTGCCGGCGGCGTCATCGCCGGGGCCCGCTTCGCCCGGGACCACGCGGACGGCAACGGCGTCACCCTCGACATGGGGGGCACGAGCTGCGACGTGGGCCTCGTCACCGACGGCGCCTTCGGCTCCACCACCGAGTACGAGGTGGAATGGGGCGTGCCGGTGAGCGCGCTCTTCATCGACTACACCACCATCGGCGCGGGCGGGGGCTCCATCGCCTACGTCGACGCAGGCGGCCTGCTCAGGGTGGGGCCGCGCAGCGCCGGCGCCGACCCCGGCCCCGCCTGCTACGGCAAGGGCGGGACGGAGCCCACGGTGACCGACGCCAACGTGGTGCTGGGCCGGCTCGACCCCGACTACTTCCTGGGCGGCGAGATGGCGCTCGACGCCGCGAGCGCGCACGAGGCGGTGGCCCGGCTCGGCGAGAAGCTCGGGCTCACGGCGGTGGAGACGGCGCGCGCGATCCTCGAGACCGCGGCCGAGAACATGGCGGACGCGATCCGCCTGATGACGGTGGAGCGCGGCATCGACCACCGCGACTATGCGCTGATCGCCTTCGGCGGCGCAGGCCCGCTCCATGCCGTCGACGTGGCGGCCCCGCTCGAGATGAAGAGGGTCGTCGTCCCGCCCCATCCGGGGCTCTGCTCGGCGCTCGGCACGCTGCTCACCGACCTCCGGGTCGACCGCGCGCGGACGGTCAACCACCGCTCGGACTCGGCGGACCTCGACGTGCTCAACGGCCAGTTGCGGGCGCTCGCCCGCGCTGCGGTGGAAGAGCTCAAGCACGAGGGGCTCGAGGGCGAGGCGCGGGTCGCCGGCTACCTCAGCATGCGCTACATGGGCCAGAACTTCGGCGAGCTGGTGCAGCTCGAGGCGCTGGAGCTCGACGCCGACAGCCTCGCGCGAGCATTGGAGAGCCTCCACCGTCAGCACGAGGAGCTGTACGGCTACGCGCTCCGCGACAAGGTCGTCGAGATGACCGAGGTCCGGGTGATCGCCGTCGGCGAGGAGCGCACCGATGCGACGCTGAGCGCGCCGGCTTCGGGCACAGGCCGGGCGCACGCCCACCGCGAGGTCTATTTCGACGGCGACGCGCCGCTGGAGACGCCGATCTACCGCCGCGCGGAACTGCCCGTCGGCAGCGCGGTCGCAGGGCCTGCGATCATCGACGAGATGGATTCGACCACCCTCGTGCCGCCCGGGAGCGAGGTCGAGATCGGCGCCGACGGCAGCCTGATCGTGAGCCTGCCCGGGGTGGCGGAGGCTGCGGTCGGCACCGGGCGGCTCGCGCCGGAGAAGGACCCGGTCACGCTCACCGTGGTCAACAACGCGCTCGGCACCATCTGCAACGAGATGGAAAGCGCCATGGTGCGCACCGCGTATTCGCCGATCTTCAGCGAATCACGGGACTTCTCGTGCTGCCTGTTCGACCGCCGCTTGCGCATGGTGGGCCAGGCGGAGATGAACCCCGCGATCATCTGCGCCGGGCTGCACACGGTGCCGCTCTGCGTGAAGGAGATGGAGGAGCCGATCGAGCCGGGCGACGTGATCGTCCACAACGATCCTTACCGCGGCCAGTGCCACATGCCCGAACACCTGTTGATGAAGCCCGTCTTCGTCGACGGCACGCTGATCGGCTACGCCGCCAACATCGCCCATATCGCCGAGATCGGCGGCATGGCGGTGGGCTCCTTCGCCAGCACCGCCACGGAGGTGTTTCAGGAAGGACTCCGCCTGCCGCCCGTGAAGCTGCTCTCGCGCGGCGAGTACGTGAAGGACGTCTGGCGCATCACGCTCGCCAACCACCGCACGCCAAACACCACCTGGGGCGACTTCCACGCGATGATCGGCTCGCTGAACACCGCCGAGCAGCGGCTCGGCGCGCTGGTGAAGCGGCTCGGCGTGGACACCTTCGAGAAGATCTGCGACGCGCTCGTCGACCACGCCGAGCACTGGATGCGGAACGAGATCAGGAAGCTCCCCAACGGCATCTACAAGGCCGAGGACTATTTCGAGGACGACGGGGTCACCACCCGGCGCTACTACTTCCGCCCCACCGTGCACATCCGGGACGAGGAGATCGTGGTCGATCTCTCGGAATCGGACGAGCAGGCGCGGGGCCCCATCAACGTCACCTACGTGGCGACGGCTGCGGCCGGCTGCACGGCGGTGCTGCAGACCCTCTGCGCGCGCGACGTGCCGCTGAACAGCGGCTGCTTCAAGCCGCTCCGCGTCGTCGCGCCACCCGGCACGGTGGCGAACCCGGTGTTCCCCGCACCCAGCGTCGCCGGCAACACCGAGGGCCAGCCCCGCATCATCGCGGCGGTGCAGCACGCGCTGTCCAAGGCCGTGCCCGAGATGGTGAGCGCCGCCGAGGGCGGGACCGCGTGCAACCTGCTGCTGGGCGGCATCCACCCCGATACGGACGAGTACTGGACCCACTACCAGCTGGAGGGCGGCGGCTGGGGCGGCCGGCTCGGCAAGGACGGCAACACCGCGCTCTGCTGCGCGCACGCGAGCACCATCCGGGCGACGCCGATCGAGGTGTTCGAGACGCGCTTCCCGCTCCGCGTCCTCAAGTACGAGATCCGGACCGATTCCGGCGGCGCGGGCAAGTGGCGCGGCGGGCTCGGCTGCTGGCGGCAGTTCGAGGTGATCGCGGACGCGATCAGCGTGAGCGCGCTCACCGACCGCATCACCGAGGGGCCCTACGGGCTGATGAAGGGGCAAGCGGGCGCGCCCACCGGCTTCTTCGTCAAGCGCGTGGAAGACGAGGAGTTCCGAACCTTCAAGGAGGTCTACGGCACCGTGAGCCCGACGAAGTTCGTGAACATCCGGCTCCACCGGGGCGATCAGATCCTGGTGCGCGTGCCGGGCGGCGGCGGCTACGGCGACCCCCGCGAGCGGGCGGACGACGCACTTCGCGCCGACCTCGCGGACGGCTTCGTCAGTCTGGCCGGGCTCGCAGCCTACGGCCGCGACCCGAGCTTCGCGGATTCCGCGAAAGGCGCCGCCGCGGCGGAATAGGCCTCAGACGCCGTCCCGCGCGAACGCCCTCTCGCCACCGAGGGCGCGGACGAGGCCGCCGAGGGAGACGATACCGACCGGCGCACCTTCGCCGTTCACGACCCGGGCCTCGCCATGAGGCGATGCGACCGCGAGCGGCAGCGCCTCCTCCACCGACATGTCCTGCGGGCAGTCCGGCGCTTCCAGGCCCGCCCGGAGCGGCTCCATGATCGAGCCGACGCGGACGACGCGGCCACGATTGATATTCCTGGTGAAGTCGGCGATGTAGGCGTCCGCCGGGCGCAGCACGATATCCTGCGAATCGCCGTTCTGGACGACCTCGCCGTCGCGCAGAATCGCGATACGGTCGCCGATCTCGATGGCTTCCTCGAGGTCGTGGGTGACGAACACGATGGTCTTGTGCAACTCGTGCTGCAGGTCGAGGAGCAGCGTCCGCATGTCCGAGCGGATCAGCGGATCGAGCGCGCTGAAGGCCTCGTCCATCAGCAGAATGTCGGCATCGGTGGCGAGCGCGCGGGCGAGGCCGACGCGCTGCTGCATGCCGCCCGATAGATGGTGCGGGTAGGACTCCTCGTAGCCCTGAAGGCCGACCCTCTCGACCCACCGGGCTGCACGCTCCACGCGTTCGCGCTTGGCAAGGCCCTGAAGCGCCAGGCCGTAACTGATGTTGTCCATCACGGTCCGGTGCGGGAACAGCGCGAAGCGCTGGAACACCATGCTGATCTTGTAGCGCCGGAGTTGCTTTAGCGCCGCCGCATCGAGCGCGAGCATATCCTCCCCGTCCACGCGGATTTCCCCTTCGGTCGGGTCGATGAGGCGGTTGATATGGCGGACGAGGGTGGACTTGCCCGAGCCGCTGAGCCCCATGACCACCTGGATGCTGTGCGGGGCGACGTCCAGATTGATGTCGCGCAGCCCGAGCACGTGGCCGTGGTCCTCCAGCAACTCTTGCTTGCCGATGCCTTCGTGCACGTGCGGCATCACCGACGCCGGGTCGGCGCCGAACACCTTGTAGAGGCCGCGGACGTGGATTCCCTCGTGGGTTTGCGCGTTCATGACTGCCGCTGGGCCTGGATGCGCCGGCCGTAGCTCTGGGTCACCCGGTCGAAGACGATCGCGAGCCCCACCACCGCCGCGCCGTTGAAGAGGCCGAGGGCGAAGTACTGGTTCGTAACCGCCTGGAGCACGGGCATGCCGAGGCCCTTCACGCCGATCATCGAGGCGATCACCACCATCGAGAGCGCCATCATGATGGTCTGATTGACGCCGGCCATGATGTTCGGCATTGCCAGCGGCAATTGAACGCCGAAGAGCCTGCGCCAGGTGCCGGCGCCGAAGGCGTCAGCCGCCTCGAGCACCTCCTGGTCCACCAGGCGGATGCCGAGGTTGGTCAGCCGGATCACCGGCGGCACGGCATAGATCACCACCGCGATCAGGCCCGGTATCTTGCCGAGGCCGAACAGCATCACCACCGGAATCAGATAGACGAAGATCGGCATCGTCTGCATGACGTCGAGGATCGGCGTCATGAACGACTGCATGCGGTCGGAGCGCGACATGGCGATGCCGAGGGGGATGCCGATGGCGATGGCGATGAGGGTGGCGACGAAAATGATGGCGAGCGTGCGCATCGTGTCCTCCCACATCCCGAGGACGCCGATGAGGAGGAAAGCGACGATGACGCCGAGGCTCAGCCGCATACGCCGGCTCGCGCCGTAGCAGATGCCTGCGATCGCGAGCACGATCAGCCACCAGGGGGCGTTCAGCAGGACCCACTCGAATTTGATCAGGAGCCAGAGAAGCGGGTCGAAGGCGCTCTCGATGGCGTCGCCGTAGTTGCGCGAGAAGGTCTTGTACGCCGCGTCGATGGACTTGTGGACCGCGCGCAGCGTGGCAATGTCGAGAGTGGGAAAATTCAGGACCCAGTCGGTCACGGTTCACGCTCCCCGGTTCTGCTCCCCCGAGGACATGCCGTTCCCACCCGGGCCGCGCCGGCGCAACTCCCCGTCCCGACGTTCCATCCGGTACGCCGGGACGGGGCGGGAGAGCGGGCCGGCGCGGACTCTTCCGGTCGGTGTCTGACCCGCCGGAAGCCGGCTACATCATGGCCGCCTTCACCTTGGCCGCGACGTCTTCGGTCACCCAGGCGGTCCACACATCCTCATGGTTCTTGAGGAAGTACTCCGCCGCTTCCCGCGTGGTCGCCTGATTCGAATCCTTCCACGCGAGGACGCTGTTCACCAGGTTGTTCGGCCAGGAGACGCTGGAGACGAACCCGAAGGCCTCGGGCGCGCTCTCGGCGAAGCTCGAGGTCACCACCGTGATAACCACCGACTTCGCGTACATGTTGGGCTGCGGGTCGGCGCAATCCTTGTCGATGATGCACGGCCACGTCTCTGGGTCGTGCTCCATCCCGCCGAGCTTCACCATCGGGTAGTTGCCGAGCAGCGCGGTCGGCGCCCAGTAGTAGGCGAAGATCGGGTTGCCGCGCTCATAGGCGCTGGCGATCGCGCCTGCCAGCCCCTCGCCCGAGCCCGGGTTGAAGATGGTAAAGCCGGCCTCGTCGAGCCCATAGGCCTTGAAGAGATTGGAGTTGACGTACTCGCAGGCCCAGCCCGGCGGGCAGCCGTAGAAGCGACCTTTGCCCGGCTCCTCCTTGTCGGGGAAGAGGTCGGGCCGCTTGATGACCTCCTGCAGAGTGGTGAGTTCCGGATTCTGCTCCACCACGAAGTCCGGAATCCACCAGCCCTCCTCGCCGCCGTCGGAGAGGATCTCGCCGGCGATCACGAGGCGGCCTTCGTCCACCGCTTTGCCCACGATCTCGCGCGCGGAGTTGATCCAGACCTCGGGCGCGATGTCGGGCTCGCCCTTTTCCGTCATCGAGGTGACGGTGGGCACCGTGTCGCCCGGCACGATCTCGGTATCGCAGCCGTAGCCCTCCTTGAGGATGATATCCTCGACATGGGCCGCGACGCCGGCCGATGCCCAGGTCATTTCCGCGATCGTCACCTTGCCGCAGGCCGCATCGGCACCGCGCGCAAGCACCAGGGCGCCGGCAACCATGAGTGCCGCCGCCAGTGACATCGACAATCTCGACATTGGACTGCTCCCCGTATTGATTGCGCTCATTCAGCGGCGCAATGCTCATTGCGGAATCCGCCCGCACGGCGAACTCTTCCAGGATGCGATCATAGTCAGCCCGGCTGGCCCGTGGCAATCGATCGATCTCGACTGTCTTGAGGGATCTGGCCGACCGTATTGAAGGACCGAGAGAGTTGGGCCTCTGCGCCGGAGCCGAGGGCGCGGGGCCCCCGGTGCCGGGCATCCGAGACCAGGGGCGCGGACCATGACCGTGGCGAGTCATGCAGACAAGAGGCGATGGCCCCGTAGCGCGGAAGTTTATCCGGCTACGTCAATGAGTTATAAGAAATTGGCTTCGTTTTGCAAAAACCTGTCGGCCTCTCACGCCTGGCTGCGCATCTCCCGCTCGGTCTGAGGGGCTGGCATCGGGCCGATGCCCTCGGCCACCATCTCTCGCCACTCGCGCTTCTGCGGCATGATCGGCGGCACCGGAATGGTCTTGGGTTCGGGCGTCGCGTCGGCGATGGGCTTCTCGAGCCCCCGCCCCGTGACCTCGCCCCGGCGGAAGAAGCCGTTGTAGATGGACCAGTGCAGCCGGTTGCGCGAGCCCGTGAGGGGAAAGCGCTTGGCGATGGAGGGAAGCGAGTAGAAGTTCTTGTAGGCCCGCATGTGACCTTCGCGCAGCACCTGGGTGGAGAGCTTCTCGGGCCGATAGACGATGTGCCCCTGGTCGTAGAGGTCCCAGTCGTAGGAGACGATCTGCCCGGCCTTCTTCATCTCGTACCAGGTGAGTGTGCCGGGATAGGGGGTCAGCACCGAGTAGGCGCAGGCATCGTACTTGGCATCGATGTTGAACTTCGTCGTCTCGTCGAAGATGGTCTCGTCGTCGCCCCCGAAGCCGAACATGAAGAGACCGAAGACCATGATTCCGTAGCTGTGGATCTTCTCCACCAGCGCGGCGAACTGCTCCGGCCGGTTGACGTACTTGTGGACGCTCTTGAGCGTGTCGCGCGAGATCGATTCGAAGCCGATGCTCAGCATGTAGCAACCGCTCTCGGCCGCGAGCTCCAGCATCTCGTCCTTCTGCGCGAGCTTGCTGGTGGCGGCGGCCTGCCAGCGGATGCCGCGCCCCCTGAGTGCCCGCATCACCTCCTTGGGCCGCTCCTCGGTGCCGAAGAAATCGGCATCGTTGAGGGAGATGGTGCGCTGCCCGCATTCCTCGATCTCGCGGATCACCTCGTCGACCGGACGGTAGCGGAACTTGAGCCCGTTCATCAGCGGCTCGGCGCAGAAGGTGCAGCCCTGATGGCAGCCGCGCGAGGTCTGGACAAAGGTGCGGTTGACGTAGCGGTTCTTCTTCACGAGGTCATAGCGGGGCATCGGCACGTTGACCATGGGATGCAGCGTGTCGGCGCGGTAGATGCCCTTGACCTCGCCGCGGTCCAGGTCGTCGAGCAACTTGGGCATCACCAGCTCGGCCTCGCCGATCACCACGGCGTCGCAGTGTTCCAGCGCCTCCTGGGGCATGAAGCTCGCATGCACGCCGCCGATGACCACGGGCACGCCCTTGGCGCGGTAGCGGTCTGCGATCTCGTAGCCACGCTTCACGTAGCTCGTCATCGCCGAGATGCCGACCATGTCGACCTTCAGGTCGAAGTCGATGTCCTCGATGTTCTCATCGGTCATCACGACTTCGTACTTGTCCTGCGGAATCACCGCCGCGACCGCCAGCAGACCCGCCAGCGGCGAGTAGAGCGCCCGGTTGAAGTACATCGGGCGCGTGGTGAACTGGTTGGTCTGGGGATTGATGAGGTGGATGATTCGTGTGCGCATGCGTACCTCCGCTAGCGCGATTATACCGTACCGCCCCTCGCCTGCCGAGCGGGTTTCGATGCATCCAATTCGCGGGCCGCGCCGGCCGCGCGGCTCAGTAGTCGGCGCGGTCGTCCACGGCGTGGCCGCGCTTCGGCACCAGCACCGTGCGCTCGTATGTCATGAACACCGTGCCGTCGGACTTCTTGCCCGTGGTCTTGACGGTCACGATGCCCTGGGTGGGGCGGGAGCGCGATTCCCGCGTCTCCAGCACCTCCGATTCGGCGTAGATCGTATCGCCGGCGAAGACCGGCGCCGTCAGCTTGATGTCGTTCCAGCCGAGGTTCGCGATCGCCTTCTGGCTGATGTCGCTCACCGACATGCCGGCGACGATGGCCAAGGTCAGCGCGCTGTTGACCAGCGGCTTGCCGAACTCGCTGTGCGATGCGTAGTGGCTGTCGAAGTGGATCGGGTGGGTGTTCATGGTGAGCAGCGTGAACGAGATGTTGTCGTACTCGGTGAGCGTCCGGCCCGGCCGGTGCTCGTAGACGTCGCCCACCACGAAGTCCTCGAAATAGCGCCCGTAGGATTCGCGGTAGCGCTGTTCGGCCACCTCCTTGCGCACCACGGCCATGGCTCGCTGCCTCCCGATCTGCCCGATTCCATCGCCGCCCGCGTGCGGCGGACGCGACCTTAGGGAGTCGCTCGGCAGGGGTCAACGTCGGCCGCCCGATCCCGTTCTTCTGAAGGGATTCTAGAGCGCGTCAGTCTTTGACGGACGCGCGACAGGCCGCGACCGCGGCCCGCCGCCTATGCGGCGCCCGCGCGACGGCGCCGGCCAGTCGCGCCGGCAGGCGCGCGGAATCAAAGGGCGGCCGGCTGCCGTGAGCGATAAATGGCTAGGGAGTTTCCGTGTGAAACGGAAACTCCCTAGCCTCCGTAGCGGCGCTTGAGCTCCGTCGCGAGGCGGCGCTCCGGCAGGTACTTCGTCCCGGCAAGCCAGACCTCGCGGACACGGCCGTTCTTGCCGCGCACCAGTCGGGCGTCCTCGCCGAAATTGGCGATACCCGGTGCAAACCGGATGGTCCCCTCGTCGCGGCCCGTGACCGCGATCTTGCTCGCATCCGAGAACGGAACCGCGAGACCCGGATCGTCGACCAGGACGTGGTCGCGCATGGGCACGAGATCGACCGTCCGCCACATGCTCCACCAGCGGCCGGCCCAGTCGCGGGTCCTGGCGCTTGGCCCGCCGCGCTTCTCGAACGTCTGCAGGATGTGGATGGCGGCGTCCGACCAGGTCCAGGCCGGCCCGTCCAGCGCATTGGTCATGATCGACACCGCAATGTCGCGGCCCGGCAGCACGATGGTCCGGCTGAGGCAGCTCTGGAATCCACCGGCATGGCCGAACCACTCCCACGCGCCTGCCTTGCCCCCCATGATGCCGAGCCCGTAGTGGCCCTTCATGCTGCCGTGCTCGTCGTGCCACTGCTTGCGGATCATCTCGCGCCGGCTTGCGGGCGACAGCACGCTCCTCTTCGCTACAGGATCGAGGCTCGCGAAGAAGCGTGCGAGGTCGCCTGCGGTCGAGACAAAGCCGCCCGCCGGCGCAATGGCATGGGTCCGGTTGTCGCCGGGGACGACGAGCCTGTGTTCGAGCGGCAGCTTGCGCGTGTGCCCGCGTGCGACCGGCGCATGCGGCGGTGCGGGTGCGTCGGGCGTGGTCTCGCGCAGCCCGCTCGGTACCACGATCTCGCGCGCGATCCACTCGCGATAGGGCTCCCCGGTCACGGCCTCCAGGACGAGCCCGACGAGCCCGAAGGCGTGGTTCGAGTACTTGAACCGGGTGCTGGGTGCGATCGCCAGCGGCTCGGCGAGCGCCGCGCGCAGCTCCTTCTCGCTCGTGTACGGCCGGCGATCGAGGAACTGCTCGCCCTCGGCGCCGTCGCGAATGACGCCGGCGGTGTGCGACAGCAACTGGGTGAGGGTCGTCTCCGCCACGCTCGGATGCAGCCCCTCGACGTAGCGGCCCGCCGGGTCGTCCAGGCGAAGCACGCCGGCTTCGCGGAGCTTCATCACCCCTGCCGCGGTGAAGCTCTTGGTGTGGGACGCCGCGCGGAGTCGGTGGCGCGGCGTCAGCGCTTCCCCCGTGGCATGATCGGCAACGCCGAACGCCTTCTCCCGAACGACGCGCCCCTTGTGCGCGATGGCGAGGACACAGCCCGGCTGCCCGCTCAGCCGCATCTGGTAGTCGAGCCAGCTCGGGATGTAGTCCACCGCCGCCTTCAGCCATGCATCCATCGTCTCACCTCATCGCAGAGCGGGCGCCGGGCTTCGCTATCGGTCGCTGGCCGGGTGCACCGCCATCCAGTGCCGGGCGATATCGACGCCGCGGGCGAACCACACCTTGTCGTGCGCCAGCACGTAGTCGAGGAAGCGCTCGAGCCCGGCGGCGCGCGCGGGCCGGCCCACGATGCGGTCGTGCAGGCCCAGCATCATCATCTTGGGCTCGCCCTGCTCGCCCTCCCGGTAGAGCATGTCGAACGCGTCCTTCAGGTAGGTGAAGAAGTCGTCCGCCGTGACGAAGCCGGAATGCTCGTTGAAGCGGTTGTCGTTGGTCTCGTAGGAAATCGGGATGACCAGGTGGGGCGTGTCGCCGACCCGCACCCAGTAGGGCAGCTCGTCGGCGAGCGAATCGCGGTCGTAGAGGAAGCCCCCCTCCTCCACCAGCAGGCGCCGGGTGTTGGGGCTCGGCCGGCCGGTCATCCAGCCGACGGGGCGCGCGCCGGTCAGCCGTTCCAGCCCATCCACGGCGCGGCGGATGTGCTGGCGCTCGACGTCTTCCGGCACGTGCTGGTAGTCGAACCAGCGCCAGCCGTGGCTCACGACCTCGTGGCCGCCCTCGACGATGGCCCGGGCCGCTTGCGGGTTGCGCTCCAGCCCCATGACCACGGCCCAGACGCTGGTCTTGATGTCGCGCTCGTCGAGGATGCGCATGATCCGCCAGAAGCCGCGCCGGCTGCCGTACTCGAAGGTGCTTTCGACGATCATGTTGCGCACGCCTTCGTAGGGCGGGAAGCCCGTGTCCGTCAGCACGCCTTCGGAATGGGTATCGCCGTGGAGAACGCTGTTCTCGCCGCCGGCCTCGTAGTTGACGGCGATGGTGAGGCAGATGTTGGCGCCGCCCGGCCACTGGGGATCGGGCGGCCGCGCGCCGTAGCCTGCCATGTCGCGTGGATAGGGTGCCTCCGAACGGGCCACATCGCGTCTCCCTAGAAGGTGCCTTCCTCGCGCTCCACGAGCTGCAGGAAGCGCCGGGTGCGCGCCTCCTTGGGATTGCCGAGGACCTGGGAGGGCGGCCCCTCTTCGACGATCCGCCCCTCGTCCATGAAGATCACGCGGTCCGCCACCTCCTTGGCGAAGCGGACCTCGTGGGTGACGACGATGAGCGTCATGCCCGCTTCGGCGAGGCGGCGAATCACGGCCAGCACCTCGGAGACCAGCTCGGGATCGAGGGCCGAGGTGGGCTCGTCGAACAGCATCAATCTCGGCGAGATGGCGAGAGCGCGCGAGATCGCCACTCGCTGCTGCTGCCCGCCGGAGAGCCGATGCGGCAGGTGGTCCAGGTGGCCGCCGAGGCCGACGCCGATGAGCAGGCGGCGCGCGGTGTCGTGCGCCTGCTGCTTGCTCACGCCGTAGACGTGGGTCGGCGCCTCGATGACGTTCTCCAGCGCCGAGAAGTGGTGGAACAGGTTGAAGTGCTGGAAGACCATGCCGATCCTGGCCTCGGCGCGGGCCCGTGAGAGGTCGCGGCTCGGCTTCAGCTGGCCCTTCACGATCTCGTAGCCGACGTACTTGCCGTCCACCGTGATCTCGCCGTCGTCGATGGCCTCCAGGTGGTTCACCATCCTGAGCAGGGTGCTCTTGCCCGAGCCGCTCGGCCCCATGATGGTCACGACCTCGCCCCGCTTCACGGTCAAGTCGATGCCGCGCAGCACGTGGTTCGGCCCGTAGGACTTGTGGACGTTCCCGCAGACCACGAAGGGCTCGTCCTTGTGCTCCCGGGTCTCGCGCTGCTGCTCGGCCAGGAGCTCGATCCAGTCGCTGGTATCCGCGACCTGCTCCCGCACGGTGGGCGGCTCCGGCGGCGAAGGCTCGGCCGGCGCCTGCTGCTGCGGCTGCGGCTGGAACACCGGCTTCTCCATCCCGCGGAAGCCGAAGAAGCGCCCGAGGGCGTTGGCGCTGCCGATGCCGGGGAGCGGCTCCTTCTCCAGGCTGAAGCGCCGCTCCAGAATCGCCTGCGCGATCGAGATCGCGCTGGTCATCACCAGGTAGATCACCGCGGCGGCGGCAAAGACGGTGAAGAACTTGAAGTTCTGGCCGACGATCTGCTGCGCGCGGAAGGTCAGCTCGTTGACGAAGATCACGGACGCGATCGACGTCAACTTCAGCATGCTGATGGTGTCGTTCGTGATCGCCGGCAGGATGGGGCGGAGCGCCTGCGGCATGATGATGCGGCGCAGCGTCAGCGTCGGGCCCATGCCGAGCGACTTGGCGGCGATGTTCTGGTTGCGGTCGACCGAGATGATGCCGCCCCGGATGATCTCGCCGCTGAACGCCGCCTCGTTCAGCGCGAAGCCGATGACGGCGGTGGTGAACGTGTCGAACCTGAGCCCGATGAGCGGCAGCGCGTCGAAGATGAAGACCAGCTGCAGGAGCTGCGGCGTCCCCCGCATGAACCAGATGTAGAACCAGGCCGTCGCACTCAGCGGCCAGATGCCGGAGAGCCGCATGAGCGCCAGCACGAGGCCCAGGAACAGGCCGATCGCCATCGCGAGCACGGTGATCTTGACGGCGAGCCACGCGCCCTCGAGCAGGAAGGACGACGTGACGTAGCCCAGGAACTCGCGGAGCCACGCGAGGAAGGTGCCGGTCTCGACCTGCTCGCGCTTTTCGCCCTGCGCCAGTTCCTGGAGCGTGATGCCCCAGGCATCGGGGATGCCGTCGCCGATGAGAATCAGCAGAACCCCGAGTACGCACGAGACCAGCAGGGTCCAGGCGAAACGCTCGGCGAGCGGCATCTCCGCTAAGGCGTGTTAGGGGCTAACCGAATGCCCCTTTGTCACTTAGTCGCGCAACACCTCTGTCGGCAACGCGAGGTCGGGGTCCATCTGGTACTTGACGAACAAATCGTGCTTGGTGCCGTTCGCCTCCATGACGTGCAGCCCGTCCTCGATGGCCCGCAGCAAATCGTCCGCGTCGTTGACCACGGCCACGCCGATCTTGAAGCCGGTGAGGATCTTGAACGCCATCTCCGTGGTGTCCGAATTGTCGATGGTGTACTTGGTCAGCAGGCTGAGATCCGACAGCATGATGTCAGCGCGCTGGTTCTCGACCTGCCGGAAGCCGGCGGCGACGTCCGGATAGGTCATGATCTCGACCCCTTCCATGCCGGCGTCCTCGCATGCCTGGCTCTGGGAGCGCATGGCTGCTTCCTCGACCGTGCCGAGGCCGACCGAGAACACGGTGCCGCAGGCGTCGTCCAGGCCGCCGATGCCCTTCGGGTTGCCCTTCTGGGTCATGCCGCCGGTGCCGGCCTGCATGTAGATGATGTAGTCCACCTGCTCGGCCCGCTCGGCCGTGTAGTAGAGGGTGTCCCACATCACGTCGATCTGCCCGGCGACGAGGGCCGGCAGAAGGCCGGACCAGCCGCCCAGCTCGAACTCGACCTCGACGCCCGCGCACGCGAAGACCGCGCGCGAGAGGTCGGCGTCGTATCCGATCACGTTGTCGAAATTCTCGCCGTCGCGGAACACGTAGGGCGGGGTCTGCGGATCCGCACCGATCTTCAAGGTCTTGCCCGCGATGTCGGGATACTTCTCCGCGACCTTGTCGGGTTCGCACATCGGGTCGGCAGCCTGCGCCGTGCCGACCATCGTCCACGCCGCGAACGCGGCGCCCATAGCCATGGAAACGAGTGCCAGTTTCTTCATTGTGTCCCTCCCAGTGTCGGTATCGTGGTGAGCCTAGCCCGGTTGTCTTGCCGCTGTCACGGTCTGCGTCCGCCGAAGCGGCGCATGCCTATCCGCCGGCCATCTCTGCCCGGCGCGCCGCGGTGGCGTCCGCGTCGATCGAACCCTCTGCATCGACGATCACGCCGTAGGCGTCGCGGGCGCGCTCGCGCGTGATCCAGCCCTCGGCCACGTCCTTCTGCACGCGCTGGGGCTCGCGCTCCAGCGGCGGGCCGTAGCCCCCGCCGCCGGGCGTGTACGAAATGATCGTCTCGCCCTGCTTCAGCACGTACTGGGCGCTGGTATCCGGCACCTCGACCAGGTCGCCGTCGCCTTCGACCCGCTTGTAGTGCCGCGCGGGGCAGCCGATGCCTCCGCCGCGCGCGCCCTTGGCCGGGTTCAGGCTGCCGTCGCAGACGTAGCCGAGCTCCATGTCGCAGTCCACGGGCCCGTATTCCACCCGGAAGCCGGGCCCGCCGCGAAAGCGCCCTTCGCCCTCCGAATCCGGTATCAGCCGGCGCTCCGTGATCAGCATGGGGTGATGGATCTCGTCCACCTCGATGCTGTCCACCAGCGGCATGCCGGCATTGCCCATGGTGAGCATGGTGAGCCAGCCGTCGGTGTAGGGCGTGCCGGGGCCGCTGCCGCCGAGCAGGATCACCTCGTTGCAGAAGGGCGCGCCGCCGTGGCGCGGATCCTTGCCCGAGATCACCGCGCCGGTTGCCGGGATCGCGGCGCCGCCGTCGGCCATGCCGATGCCGTCGCCGATGTCCGCCAGCGCGCGCTGCACCGCGCAGGTCACCCGGTCGCCGAGGTTGGTGGTCGCCACCGAGGTGCTGGTGGGATGGCGGGGCACGCCGCAGACGGTGCCTTCGCCCAGCAGCACGTCGATGCGCCTGTAGCTGCCGGCATTGGGCGGCACCTTGTGGCCCACCGTGTTGAACACGCCCACCATGCAGGCGGAGAGCGCGCACGCCTGCGACAGGTTGAGGCCGCAGGGATAGGCCTGCGGGTTGTCGCGCAGATCGACCGCGATCCGCGCGTTCTCGCTGTCCACCGTGACGTCGGCCTGGACCGTAATGCCGTGCTCCGGCGTGCCCGGCACCGGGTCGTGCGTCGCGGCGGCGCTCGCCCGGCCGCTCGGCATCTCGCGGACCGCCTGGATCATCAGGTACTCGCCGTAGTCGAAGTATTCGCGGGTGTACTGCTCCAGCGTCTCCCAGCCCACGTCGCGGCCCATCTCCAGCATGGCGCGCTCGCCGATCCGCGCCGCGCCTAGCATGGCCAGGTAGTCGCCCCGCCACTGGGACGGCACGCGGATGCGCAGCTCGCACATGCGGATGATGTCGCCGATGTCTTCGTACTCCCGCTGCACCTGCACGGCCGGGAAGATCAGCGCGCCCTCTTCGTACACGTCCCGCGCAGCGCCCATGTAGGTGGTGGCCATGGAGTTGCCGCAGTCCGCCTGATGGGCCTTGGCGAGCACGGTGAAGCGGTGCACGCCGTCGTCGTCGATGACGGGCACCAGGATCACGTGGTCGGCGGCGTGCGAATTGCCGTGATAGGGCGAGTTGTGGAGGAAGGCGTCGCCCCGCTTCAGCTCGGGGTGAAACTCCTTCATCGCGGCCGCCATGATGTCGGCGCCGCGCAGCACGTGGATCGGATAGCACTCGGCCGCCGAGATCAGCTCGCAATCGGCCGTGACGATGCAGCACGAGAAGTCCCGCGCCATGTTGAGCACGCCGGAGCGGCCCGTGCGCAGCAGCGTGTTGGCCATCTTCGAGGCCACGCTCTCGAAGCGCTTGGAGAGCACCGCGAGGCGGACGCCGTCGAAGGTCCGCTCCGCGCCCCTTGCCGTGTCGTTTCTGGCCACGGTTTTTCTGTCCTTCTAGCTGTTCACTTCGACGATCAGGTTGCCGTTTGCCGAGCGGACCACGGATGCGCCCGGATCGATGACGACGGTGGTGAAGCTCGATTCGACGATCGCCGGGCCGTCCACGCGCTCGCCTGCGGCCATCGCCTGCAGCCGGTGCACGTGGGCGTCGACGAGCCCTGCGCCGGGGAAGTAGGCGGCGCGAAGCCAGCGCTCCTCGCCGTCCGCCGCAGGCTCGACGGCGCGGGCGTCGCTGAGCCGGCCGATGGCGCAGCGCGCCCGCGCGCGCCACGTCACCGCTTCGACGTGCGAATCCCGGTCGGCCACGGCGAACATCTCTTCGTGCAGGTCGTGGAGGTCCGCCACCACCCGCTCGACATCCTCGGGCGTGTCGAAGCGGCCCTTCGCGAGCGGAACCTCGATCTCCCAGACCTGGTGCGGATAGCGGGCCTCGACCGAGAACTCGACGCTCTGCTCCATCCCGGCGGTGCCGCGCCCTTCGAGGAAGGCCCGGCACTGGGCCTCCAGCGCTGAAAGGGTCGCGTTGACCGCGTCCGCATCGAAGCGGTCGCTGGTGGTGAACGTCGTGCGGCTGAACTCGGTGCTGAGGTCGGACATCAGCGCCCCGGCGGCGCTGAGCGTCGCCCCCACCTCGGGAATCACCAGCCGCTTGCAGCCCAGCCGCCGCGCGATCTGGGCCGAGTTGAGGCCGGCCGCGCCGCCGCCGCCGATCAGCACCGCCTCGCGCGGATCGACGCCCTGGTTGATGGTGATGTCCTCGATGGCGTGGACCATGTTCTGGCTGACGACATCGAGGATCGCCGCCGCAGCCTCGTGCGCGCCCACGCCGAGCGGGGCGCCGATCTTCTCGGCGATGGCGGCCGTCGCGCGCTCCGCATCCAGCGCGATGGCGCCGCCGAGGAAGAAGTCGGCATCGATGTAGCCGAGGGCGAGCGCGGCGTCGGTCACAGTCGGCTCGGTGCCGCCCTGGCCGTAGCAGGCCGGGCCCGGCACGGAGCCTGCGCTGTCCGGGCCGACATGCAGCATGCCGCCCGGATCGACCCAGGCGATGGAGCCGCCGCCGGCGCCGACGCTGCGGACGTCGACGGAGGGAAACCCCGTCATGTGGCCGCGGATGCGCGAGCCGAGCCAGGTCTCCCGGGTCCAGGGGATGCGCCCCTTGCGGACCAGCGAGACGTCGTAGCTGGTGCCGCCCGTGTCGGCGACGATGGCCATGTCCTCGGCGCCCTCGGCGGCGGCCAGGTTGCGGCCAGCCACGGGCGCCATCGCCGGGCCGGAGTTGAGGGAGTGGATGGGCGTCGCCGCCAGGTCGGCCGCATCGACCACGCCGCCCTGCGAGGTCACGGTGAGAAGCCGGCCGCTGAAGCCGGCCTCCCGCAGCCGCTCTTCCAGGGACGACAGGTAGCCGGTCATGACCGGCTTCAGGGACGCATCGATGCAGGCGCTCGACGCCCGCCGGTACTCCCTGAGCGAGGGGTTGAGGCGGTGGGAGAGCGTGAAGGGCACGCCCGGCAGATGGTCGTCCAGGAGCGCGCCGACCCTCTCCTCGTGGTCCGGATTGACGATCGACCAGAGCAGACAGACCCCGACGGCCTCGACCTCGGCTTCCTTCAGCCGCTCGATCACGGCGCGGACGGCGTCCTCGTCCAGCGGCTTATGGACCACGCCGTCGGCGCGCATGCGTTCCGGCACTTCGAAGGTGAGCCGGCGCGGCACCAGCGGGTCCGGGAACGGCACGGTGTTGTCGAAGGGATCGATCCGGCCGCCCTCGCGCAGCAGGAAGATGTCCGGATGTCCTTCGGTGGTGAGGAAGGCGGTCCGCGCCGTCCGCCCGGTCAGCACGGCATTGGTCGCGCGCGTGGTGGCGTGGAGGAAGAGCTCGCACTCGGCGAGCAGGGCGGCGCGGTCGCGCCCGTCGGCATCCGCCGCCCGCTGCAGCACCTCGAGGCAGCCCTGGACCGGATCGTCCGGCCGCGTCGGCGACTTGAAGAGGCGGAAGGTTCCGTCCCCGGCCTCCAGCACGAGGTCGGTGAACGTCCCACCTACATCGACTGAAAGCCGCACCGACTGCCCTCCCATGACCGCGTTGCGGGCGCGTTATCCGGTCGCACCCTTGTCGAGCATGGGACCGGGGCCGTAACTCTGCAGCAGTTCGTCCACGTAATCCAGCACCGATCCCCAGTCGCATTCGCGGTGGTTGTGGCTGCGTACGACGTAGGCCGGCCCCATGTAGAAGCGTTCGTATTGCGCGTGGCGGCCGGCGAAGTCGCTGCCGAGCATGTCCCACGCCAGCTTGTAGAGCTTGAAGCGATCGAACGCGCCGTGCCCCGGCATCCGCCACAGCGCCTCGAACGTCTCTCGGGTGTCCTCGTTCTCCATGACCGAGATGTCAGCCGGCATCTGCAGCACGCCGCCGCCCGAAAGCTCGCGCACCTTGGAGCAGATGTGATCGTAGTTCTGGGTGCACCAGTAGATGGCCGCGTACATCATGTGCCGGTTGTAGTTCACGTAGCCGTTGCCGAGCTCCAGGAAGTCATGGATCTGGCCCTGGATCATGCCGTCGATCATGCCGTACTGCGCGGCAAGATGGCCGATCTCGTCCCTCACCGCGGGCACGCCGTCGATGCCCGACGATTCCGTCATGCGCCGCGCGAGACCGAGCAGCAGCCGCAGCTTTGAGCGGTAACGGACGCAGGCCTGATGGTTCGACAGCGTGTGGGCGGGGGTGCGGAAGTAGATCTGGCGGGAGAGCTCGATGTCGTCGAGGGTGAAGACGTGCTCCCAGGGCACCTTGACCCCGTCGCAGACGACGATGCAGTCGCTCTCGTCGAAGCGGTAGGCCATCGGGTTGTCGACCTCGCTGACGGCGTAGCGCTCGAACGGCTTGCGCGACCACAGGCTCAGCCCCGGCGCGTTCGCCGGGATCACGCAGGTGATCGACTCCTTCTCGTGGCCCCTGGCGAGCGGCTGAATGTTGCCGATCCAGACGTGATCGCTGAAGGCGGCGCTGGTGGCCAGCATCTTGAGGCCGCTGATGACCACGCCGTCGTCCCGCTCCGCCGTGACGGCGAGCGCCGTCGGCACGGTGTCGGCCGCGCGGCCCGCGAAGCTCTCGTCCTTGCTGCCGGGCGGCGGCGTCACCGCGTGGGAGAGGAAGAGGTCCTCGCGCTTGCACTGCTCGTAGTAGGCGAGCAGGTTGGCGGCGAAAGGCCGGCTGCCGCTGTCGAACACCTCCGGCTGCATGGCGGCGCCCGAGACGTAGCCGCCGATGAAGTCAGGCGAGCGGCCCATCATGCCGTAGGTGAAGTCGGCGATGACCTCGGCCGAGCGCGACCGGCGCTCCAGGTCCTCGCGGGAGCGGGGCCGCAGGTAGTACATGGCGTGGCGCGCGCCGTCCTCATCGTAGCTCAGCAGGTCGCGGAAGCGGGGGTCGAAGCGGGCGTCGAACACCTTCGCGTAGGAGCGCGCCGCGTTGCGGAAGCCGGGATGGGTGGTGACGTCGTCGACCTTCTCGCCGCCGATGTAGACGGTGCGGCCATCACGCAACGATTCCAGGTATTCGTCGCCGCTACGGATCATCGCTAATCTCTCTCCATCGGGGCAGGACGCCCGATCGGCTTGGTACGTGGAGACGGGAGGCAAGCATGGAACCGCCGCAGATTCCCCAGCGCGTCATCGATCGCGTGTTGCGCCGGCGCGGCCGGCTGCACGTGTACGAGAGCCTGGACGCAGCATCCACGGCGCTCCTCGTGGTGGACTTGCAGGTCCATTTCATGCGCGAGGGTAGCCCGTCGGAGATGCCGAGCGCACGGACGATCGTGCCGACGGTCAACCGGCTCGCCGGCGCGCTGCGGGCGCGTGGCGGGCACGTCGTTTGGGTGGTCTCGACCTACGGCCCGGACGCGGAGAGGAACTGGGCCAACCTCGACGTCGTCCTCGGCGAAGAGGCCGCGGCGGTCTTTCGCGGCGGGCTCAGCGAGGGCGCGGCGGGCCACGCGATCTGGCCCGATCTCGACGTGCGCGAGAGCGACCCGCTCGTTCACAAGAACCGCTTCGGCGGCTTCATCGGCAGCCAGGGGCAGCTCGCGCAAGTGCTGCGCGATCGCGGCGTCGACACGGTGCTGGTCGTCGGCACGGTCACCAACGTCTGCTGCGAGACGACCGCGCGCGAGGCTGCCGCCTACGACTTCAGGACGGTCATGATCTCGGATGCGAACGCAGGCCGCTCGGCGGAAGAGGACGCCTGGACCTATGCCGTCTGCTTCGCCACCTACGGCGACGTGCTGACGGCGGACGAGGCCATCGAACGCCTGACCTGACGCGGACTTGCGTCGCGTCAGAGGTGCGCGCGGAAGAACGCCAGCGTGCGCTCCCAGGAGAGCGCGGCGGACTCCGGATGGTGGGCGTCGTCCTGCTCGTTGAAGAAGGCGTGCTCGGCGTCGTAGCGGTAGATCTCCACCGCTGACGCAGAGCCCTTCATGGTGTTCTCCAGCGCGGTCACGAGCTCCGGCGTGCACCACCAGTCGGTGTTGGCGAAATGTCCCTGGAACGGCACCGTGATGTCGGCCGGGTCGGCCTGCTCGCTCGGCGGGATGCCGTAGAACGAGACGCCGGCATCGCACGCGGGGATTTTCACGCAGGCGATGACGGTGAGCGCGCCGCCCAGGCAGAACCCGGTGACGCCGACCTTGTCGCAACTCTCCTTGAGCCGCGTGCATGCGCCCTGGATCTCGACCTCGGTCGCGCCCACCCAGTCCAGCCCTTCCATCATGTGGTTGGCCTCGTCGGGCTCCTGCGTCACCCGGCCGTGGTAGAGATCCGGCGCGAGCGCGGTAAAGCCCGCCGCGGCGAAGCGGTCGGCGGTCCCCTTGATCTGATCGTTGAGGCCCCACCACTCCTGGATGACGACGAGGCCCGCGCGCGATCCCGGAGCCTCCGCCACATATCCCTCCGCCTTGCTGCCGCCGGGGCAGCCGAACTCGATCATCTTGCCCATGTCATCCTCCCAACCGGCTGCCCACAGGCGCCGCCATTGCGGGCGCAAGACTAGGAGTCTGCCGTTCGCGAGGCAACGGAGGCGGAAGATACTCGGCCCCCGGCGGGCAGCGCAGACCATGACCCCGGCGAGAGTTCCGGGTTAAGCTCCGCAGGGAGCAGCCGACCCCATCGAACGCCGGCGAGCGCAAGGGAGACGGACGATGACCATGGTGCCGAAGGAGATCGTCGATCTCGGCCACACGATGTTTCACAACATGCCGAATATCGGCGGCGCGGCCGTGGCCTTCTGGCCGGTCAACTCCTTCGACGAGCTGGAGACGCTGAGCGACGGCAAGCTTTCGATGGAATCCCGCATGATGCTGCTGCCGGAGCATTGCGGCACCCATCTGGACGTGCCCCGCCATTGCACGCGGGGCGCCACCGACGTTGCCGACGTGCCGCTGGAGCGTCTCGTCCTGCCCGGCCACCTGCTGGACCTTACCCACCGGCAGAACGGCGAGGCGATCACCATCGCCGACCTCGAAGCCGCGGCCGAGGCCTCGGGCCGCGCGGTTCAGCCCGGCACGGCGCTGCTCGTCTGGGCCGGGGTCGAGGGCGACTGGGGCAAGCCCGGCTTCACCCTGAATCGGCCTTACCTTCCGACCGAGACGGCCCACTGGCTGGTGGAGCAGGAGATTGCGCTCTTCGGCACCGACCTGATCGGCATGGACGACCCGACCGAGTGGTGGTGGCCCACCCACCGCATCTGGCTCGAGGCGGAGATCTGCATGGTCCAGCAGATGTGCAATCTGGGCGCGCTGGTGGGCAAGGAGTTCCTGTTCGTCGCGGCCCCGCTCAAGCTGCGGGACGGGACCGGCTGCCCGGTCCGTCCGATCGCCCTGGTGATGTAGGGAGGTCGGCATCCTGTCGCGCCGGAAGGCGCGCGGAATCAGTCGCGCCGGAAGGCGCGCGGAAGCAAAGGGCGGCCGGCTGCCGTGAGCGAAAAACTCGTGGAGCGCTTCCGAACACGGGGCGCGGAATCGACCGGTTTGCCGTGCCGGCCGCGTCGTCTATATTCGCCGATCACGCCTTGAAGGCGGTGACGACGGTTCACGAAATGGGAGAGTGAAGAGATGAAGGCCTTACGAGCCGGTTTGGTCTCGGCCGGTGTGGCGCTCGCCGCACTGACCGCGTCAAACGCAATGGCGCAAGACAGCCACGTCGTGTGGCACGACGATGGTTCCGTCGACCTCATCATGGAGGACGGCGCCGTAATCAAGACCTCGCAGGATGAGCTTGGCTCCCTCTTCGGGCCCGGCGAAGCGCCGTTCGAGGGCACCACGATCACCGTTCTCACCCTCGATTCGGGCCCGCGCGGGGGGATCTCGGGGCCGATCTTCAGCTTCCGCCCGATCTGGGAAGAGCTTTCCGGCGGCAAGCTCGAGATCGCGCTCACGCCGATCACCGACCTCTACGCCAAGATGATGCTCGACCTGCGTCAGGGCACGGGCCTCTATGACCAGGGCGAATTTATTGTCCGCCCGTCGAGCAGGTTGAGCTGAAGTCAGGGCTGGCCATTCCGTTCTCGATGTGGCAGTGTGCCGGTCATGGCGACGCTGCCGGCTCTGGATTCGTTCGTTGA
>LXNI01000864.1_pt1 | contig 31337 bp, 29 predicted proteins | sample 809091 | NCBI WGS metagenome assembly LXNI01 (sample SAMN04870527, study PRJNA318959) | sponge metagenome | biome: 01000161; feature: marine sponge reef; material: water | host: Sarcotragus foetidus | place: Greece: Milos, Mediterranean Sea | collected 2013-05-29 | depth 5-7 m | reverse complement strand
CGCTCCTTTGCGGTCAAACGAATGACATACAATTTCTTCATGACCAAACCTCTCAATAAGTTATCGACACTTATTGAGAGACTACTTTAACATCCGAAACTATCTGGTGGATGACGCACTAGCGTCAAATCGAACCGGTCGCTCACGTGCCAGGTCACATCCGTAAACACGGCCAGGCTGGTCAACTCAAATCCACTTGCTTCGCAAGACAAGCAAAGCCCCCGCGGCCAAACCTGTGGTGGCGGAAGCACTCCAACGCCGTCGGGCGGCAGCGCCACCGACCCGCCCGGCAGCCAAGGGGCACGCATTACGCCTCCCACCGAACGATCCGCGCCAACCTGCACTCTGCTGTCATTGCCCTTCTCATCGCGCGCGTACATCGCACCGATAGTCCAGTCGTAGGTATCGGACGTGATATCGAGCCGCAGTTCGGTTGTGAATGAAGTGCCGTCACGCAGGTGGTCCCGATACACGATGTCCTCCGGAATCAGGTCGTTATCGAAAACCCGCTCCAATTCGGTGTCGATCCAGCCGGTAATCCAGTTGAGCGTCGAGGTGTCGGACATGTCGCGACTTACCTTCAGAATCGCGATACTTGTGGTGTTGTCGTTCTTTTCTCCGATTGCGGATCGTGCAGTCTTGTTACGGTTATCAGGCCAAAATCCCGTGCCTGGATCGATTGGGGCCAGAAAGGCACTGCCCGGACCCCGGAAGCCGAAAGTATCGATCACGTCGGTGTCCCAGACGCCCGACGGCACGTTTTCGTCGTGGCCCTGCTGCTCGTCGCTGTGCATGAGCATCAGATCCACGGTCGTGGCGTCATCGAGCAGCCAGCGCGCCGACAACCGGCCCATGGTGTAATCGTGGCCCGAGTCGCCGCCGCCGGGAACGATGTTCTCGACCAGGCCGCCGGAGTCCTCGTAATAGAGCACGCCGCGCAGCATGAAATGCTCGCTGACCGGCATGTTGATCATGCCGCTTACGTCGTGCTGCTCGCTGGCGCCCTCGAACATGCGCGCGCCCACGCTCACGCTGGCGTCGAATTCGGGCTGCGGCTTGCGGGTAGTCAGGTTGAGCGCCCCGCCGACCGCGTTGCGGCCGAAGTAGGTGCCCTGCGGGCCGCGCAGCACTTCGATCCGCTCCAGGTCCTGCAGCTGCGGGTTGACGGTGCCCTGGCCCACGGAGGCTACGCTGAACTCGTCCAGGTAGACGCCGATGGACTGGATGAAGGAACTCTCGTCGGTGTTGATATTGCTGACGCCGCGCATCGCGATGCTGATGCCGCGCGAACCCACCTGGCCGTCCTCGGTATAGCTGACATTGGGCGTCAGGTTGAGGTACTGGGCCGCCTCGGTGATGTTGGCGATTTCAAGCGCCTCGCCGGTAAATGCGGTCACCGCCACCGGAACTTCCTGCAGGCTCTGCTCGCGCCGCTGGGCCGTGACGATGATCTCCTCGAGGACCATGCCGTCGTCCTGGGCCATGGCCATCGGAGAGATCATCACGACGGCCAGCAATCCGAGGCCAATACTGCCTTTCTTCATCCGCTTTTCCTCCAGGGAACCTGTGCCCGAATTTCGGGGAAACAAGGGTCAAATAATAACATCAATGCCCTCTTGCCCAGCCGCCACGGGCTTTCACCGCAACCGGCTCAGGCAGGCTCGATTTCGTAATCCAGGACCACGCTCTCGCTGAGCGGAAGCGACTGGCAGGCAAGCACGAAGCCGGCTTCGATTTCCTCCTCCAGCAGCGCATGGTCACGGCGCATGCGGACTTCTCCTTGCACAAGCCGCGCCCGGCAGGTGGCGCAGATGGCGCTGCGGCAGGAATGCGGAGGCGTGTGCCCCGCCTCGATGGCGGCGCTCACGATGTCCAGTCCCCGCGACGGATCCATGCGAAATTCCCGGCGCCGCCCGCCGAGCACAAGCGTCACGCGCACGCTCCGACCGGGCGGGAGGGCGTTGGTTTCAGACATGGGGCGCGGGCATTGCCCTCAAGGCGTTCGCCTACTCCGAGATGTCCTCCAGGCGCTCGCCGGACCGCACGTTGATCTGCATGAGCGTGGAGATCCCCGTCAGAAGCAGACTGGGTACCACCGTGACGGTGAATGCCCATTGCCAGCCGATGATCCCCACCAGCGCCCCGACCACCAGCGGATAGAAGGCGAAGCCGACGTTGATGCCGACTCCGGCCACGAAAGCCACCGCGGTGGCCCGCACCCGGGTGGGAAACACTTCCGCCAGGTAAGTCTGCAGCACGGCGATGGCGCCGTAGAAGAAGAAGGTCATGGCCGCCATCAGCGCGATGTCGGCGCCCAGTCCAAGATCGAGCCAGAAAACCGCGGCGGCGATGGGGATGGCGGTGAAGACCCAGATCGCCACGGTGTTGCGGCGGGTGGTCAGGAATTCCCCGACAAGCGAAGAGCCGATATAACCCAGCGCGCCGATGCCGTAGGAAACGCCCACGATCAGGTTCGCCTCTTCCAGCGTGTGGCCCCGCACTTCATGGAAGAAGGTCGGGAAGAAGAACGCGGTCCCCCCGTAGGCGCCGCCGAAGGTCAGCGAAGCGATCCATCCCAGCGACACGCGGCGGATGTATTGCCTGCTCAGGAGCAGGGCTATGCGATCGCGGGCCGTCATGCCCGCATCGGGGGCGGCCTCCTGCGCCTCTTTCTCGGCCAGGAACCTGCGGCTCTCGGGAATGAACCAGTACAGGGCTACGGCGATGGGTATGACCAGGAAGGCCACCATGAACAGCAGGCGCCAGCTCCCGGCCCCCTGCACGGCCCCGGCGGAAATAACGCCCAGCGATTCGAGAAACCCGCCCACGACGCGCCCGATCTCGGGATTGCCCATCAGTTCGACCGCCAGCAGTCCGCCGATGAACCAGCCCAGGGGATAGCCGATCTGAAGGATGCCGGCATTGAATCCGCGAAAGCGGGCGGGCGAGGCCTCCACCACGTAGGAATTGACGATCGGCACCATGCCGGAACACAGGCACCATCCGACCAGGCGCAGCAATACCAGCATCCACAACGTTTCGGCCAGCGAAAACAGGCCGACCATCAGCGCCGACAGGGCGAGGAACACGGAGAACATCATCCGCCGGCCATAGCGGTCGGTGAGCAGCCCGGCAACCACGACGAAAATCGCGGCGGCCAGAAACGAAGCCGACAGAATCAGGCCGATCTGCGGATCGCCGATCGCGAAGGTCTCCTTGATCGGGGGGATGGCATAGCCGAAGAACGCCTGGTCCATGTTGGCCAGCGTCCAGCCGAACAGGCAGATGCCGAACACCTGCAGGAAATACGGACTCAGAAGCGCGCGCCAGTTGACGCGCTCTGTTGTGTCGCTCATTTAGTGGTTCGGCCTCAGGCGGGGCCTTCAGCGTTTTGGGCCGCGGCGGCGCGCGATTCCTTCAGCGCCAGCCCTCCGGCCGCGGCCATCACGAGCAGGTTGGCGCAGCCCACCATGAGGAAAGGAGCCGCCGGGCCGTACTTGTCGTACAGCACGCCGCCCAGCGCCACGAACACCAGAATACCCAGCACGCCGCTCAGATTGAAAGCGCCGACGACCGTGCCGCGCGACGCCTTCGGCGCCTCGCGCCCGATGAGCGTAGTGGCGCCCCAGAAGGCGCTGATCTGCCCCGCGCCCAGCATGCACAGCAGCGGAATCGCTCCCGCTGAGAGCAGGTCGCCGACAAACCACATCCCCAGGTAACCGATCGTGGCCACGGCGAAGGCCACGGCCAGCGCCACCAGCCGGTCGCGCTTCTCAAGCAGGAAGCCGAGCAGGACGATCCAGAGCAGCCCGGCCGTCTGGGCGACGGCGAAGGGGCGCACGCTCATCGCCTGGGCGTCGGACCCGGTTATGCCTGCGCTCTCGACCGCAAACCGCCCCCAAAGGGTCAGGAAGCTGCCCAGGATCACCAGGTCGCTGCGGGCCACAAAGGCGCCCGCGTAGGCCACGGCAATGCGCGGGTTTCGGACCGCTTCGCGCACGCCGGCAGTCAGCAGCTCCTTGACCGGCGGGCGCTCTTCACGTTTGGTGGGCGTGCCGGCTTGCAGGCCCCAGGCCGCCACCGCGGCCGACACGAAAGCGACCGCCGCGATCAGGTACAGGCCCACGGTCAGGGAACTTTCCTCGGGCAGGTCCAGACTTCCCACCACCACCCGGGCGCCATCGCCGAACATCAGCTTGATGAGCACCACGCCCAGGCCCGTGAGCGCACCGCTGATCGCCACCACGCGGCCGCGCGAGACTTCCTGCGGGTAGTCCGCCAGGATAGTGCCCAGCATCCCCGTGGCCGCACCGATGCCGATTGCATAGGCGACCCGCGCCCCGAACAGCTGCCAGATTTCGCCGGCGTAGGCGTGGAAGACATAACTGAAGCCCATGAAGACCAGCCCCACCGCGAAGAGCTGGCGGCGGCCGATACGGTCGGCGGCAACTCCCACGACGGCGAACACGGCCAGCAGCACGAATTCCGTCCACAGCACCAGGGCGCTGATCCATTGACCCTGGTCCCTGGCTGCGATGCCGAAGTTCTCGCTCAAGACATTGGTCTGAACGCCGGTTATTGCGGTGAGGAGGCCGACGGCCGTGAACGAAAGGAAAATGAAAGACCAGCCATTGGCGCGCGTGAGGCCCGGCACGAACCACAGGCCGAACAGACGGATGCCTGAAGGATCCGGCTTCAGATCGCGGTCCTTGGCCGGGTTGATTCCGCGGGCCATCTAGTGTGCTGTCCCATAAGTTCGTTGCCTTGCCGGCGGCATCAGGGCCTGTGAACAGGCTCTAAGCACTCGCGGCCGGCCGGCGGCAGCCGCGAGTGCGGATTCGAGTGCCGCTACGGCCTACGTTTCCTTCGGCGGCGCGGGCGTGCGCTCGAGCGCGTACATCTCCAGGCTCGAAAGACTGGGCGTTTCCGGATCGTAGGTCTCCGGCGCGTTGAAGTACTTGGGATGGTGCTTCTCGGCGTAGTCGAGCAGCTTGCGGTCGTGAACCTGTTCCAGGTCCTCGCCGGCGCCCATAAAGGCGGCGTACTGGCAGAAGCCGTCAGCCTGGCCCATCAGCATCCAGGGAAGCCAGGGCGTGGTGCGGTTCCAGACGCCATGGTAGGGCAGCGTGGTCATGTCGGGATTCTGCATATCCGCCGCGTTCAGGTGATAGGCGAAGAACTCCGATACCTGGACCATGCTGCCGGTCGACTCACGCACCCACTTGGCGGGATCGAGCGCGTTGGGATAGTACAGGTGAATGTGCACTTCCATGTCCATGCGCGGGCCGCGCTGGGTCCACGGGAGCCTGAATGGAATCTTGGGCGGCTTCTCCTCGTTCAGTCCGCCGAATGCCGGCGGCTCGGGAAAATGATCCGCGATCACGAAATTGAAGGGATCGTTGGCGATGGGCACGACGGGAACCGTTTCATCCAGGTAGGGGTTGCGCCACTCCTCCAGGACTTCTCCGCTTTGCAGATCGGTGTAATACCCCACTTCGCGCAGGATCTTGGCAATCGTGCCGTCCTCATTCTGCTGCAGGCGGGACACGCCGAATCCGGCAAAACCGAACAGGTCCTGGATCTTCTCGCCCGGGCGCACGCCCATGACGTAACCCTTGAACCAGCCGACTTTCTGCTTGCTCTCGTCGAGGTTGCCCTGTGTACGGGCGAAAGCGAGTTTGTTCCCCTCCCCGGTACTCAGGTCGAGATACGGGCCGCTGAGATAATCCTGCGAACCGTCGGCGTCGCCGCCGCCGGCATCGGCGCTGTCGTCATTGATGTTTACGTTGACGTCGCCGCAGGCCCCCATACTCAGCGCCGCGGCGCCGAACGCCCCCACGGCCCCGAAGCCCTTGATGAATTCCCGCCGTTTCGATTGCATAGGTAATCCCCTCTTTTTGAAATCTCCGCTGATTCAGACCCGCCGCGCAGGTCCCGTGAAGCCGCCCGGCCTCATATGCCGGGTGGCGCGTGGCCTGCAAGGATACCAGCACATCGCCCGGGAGCGAAGGCGCGCGCTACTCGCCGCCGGCGGGCGGCGCCGGCGTCTGCTCAATGGCATACAGCTCCAGGCTGGACAGGCTGGGCGTGTCCGGGGAATAGGTCTCCGGCGCGTTGAAGTACTTGGCATGGTGCTTCTCGGCGTAATCCAGCAACGCCCGGTCATGAATCTGTTCCAGGTCCTCGCCCGACCCCATGAAGCAGGCGTACTGGCAGTGCCCCTCGCCCTGACCCATCAGCATCCACGGCAGCCACGGCGTCGTGCGGTTCCAGACACCGTGCACGGGCAGTGCGGTGAGTTCGGGATTCTGCATGTCGGCGCCGCTCAGGGAATGAGAGAAGAACTCCGAAACCCGAACCCTTTCGCCCGCGGACTCGCGCACCCACACTTCGGGATCGAGCGCGCTGGGGTAGTAGAGATGGATATGGCGCTCCATCTGCAGCCGCTGTCCCACTTGCCGCCAGGGCAGGATGAACGGCCGCGGCGGGCGCACGTCGTCCTCGTTGAGGCCGCCGTACTGCGGCGGCGGCGGAAAGTGGTCCCTGATCACGGTATTGAACGGGTCGTTGGCGATCGGTACCGGGTACACGGTCTCGTCGAGATAGGGGTTGCGCCACTCCTCCATAATCTCGCCGCTGCGCAGGTCGGTGTAATAGCCCACCTCGCGCAGCACCCTGGCGATACCGCCGTCCGGCTGGGTCTCCAGGCGCGACACCCCAAAACCGGCGAATCCGAACAGGTCCTGGATTTTCTCGCCAGGCCGCACACCCATCACGTAGCCCTTGAACCAGCCGTAGCGCTGCTTGCTCTCGTCCAGGTCGCTGGTCAGGCGCGCATAGCCGATCTGGTTGCCCTGGGGGCTGCGCAGGTCCAGGTACGGACCGCTCAGGTAGTCCGGCGCCCCGGAAGAATCGTGGCCGTCCGCAATCGCCTTGCGCGGCGCCTGGCTGAAGGCCAGCGCCGCCGCGCCCAAGGCGCCGACCGCGCCGAAGCTCTTCATCAATTCCCGTCGTTGCATAACTGCCCCCTGTGTCCTGCTCTGCGGCGCCCTGGTCAGGCAGCCGCATTGATTGCGGTGCGCGCTGCTAGCTGCTCGCGGCCAGCGCGGCCTGCGCCTTGCGCCGCCTGGCCTCGTGGCGCAGCAGTATCAGCGCCAGCGAGAACACTACCACGTTCCCGCAGCCCACCATTACGAACGGCCCGTAGCTCTGCCAATTGTCGAAAAGCCAGCCGCCGAAGACGCCGGAACCCATGATGCCCAGGGCGCCGAAAAAGCTGAACAGGCCGATGACCGAGCCCCGGCCGCGCACCGGCGCTTCCTTGCCGATAAGCGCGATGGCCGAGAGCTGCGCGCACATTTCGCCCATGCCGATCAGGGCCGCGCCCAGGAACATCCAGTTGCTGATGGGATCGGGAAAGAACGGCATGGACAGGTAGCCGCAGGCGGCCAGGAACATGGCGATCGCAATGCCCGCCACGCGGTCGATCCGGTCGAGTATCGGCGCCATGATCGCCGCCCACGGCACCGCAAAGGCCTGGGCCACGATGTAGAAAAGCACCGCGCGCGCCTGCGCCTCCTCGCTGGTCAGGCCCTGCTCCATTCCCACCTGGCGCAGCCACAGCGAGTAGAAGACGCTGACGACCGCGAGATCGCCGCGCGAAACAAGCGCCCCGATGTAGGCCAGGGCCACCCGGGGATTGCGCGCCGCGCGCCATGCCACGCCCCAGGTCTTGAACAGGCCCTCCCGCTTCTCCACCTGCGCGGGCGCGCCCGGCTTGAGAAAAACGACCAGCACCACGGCCACGACCATGCAGGCTGCCGCCGCGGTCCAGAAGGTGGCCCGTCCCACCATGACCGACTCCAGCCCCAGGCCCTTGTAGCCCTCGATCAGCCGGCCGGCCATTCCGTTGACCACGCTGATGCCGATCCCGTTGAGTATGAAGGCCGCCGCCTGGAACCGGCTGCGCGAGGCCTCTTCGGGATAGTCGTTGATTACCGATGCCAGCATGGCGGAAATGCACGCGGCGCCGAACGCGAACAAAGGCCGGGACAGGAACAGGTGCTGGGCCGTAGTGGCCATGGGATACAGCACGTAGCAGATGCCCACCATGCTGAAGCCCAGCGCGTAAACCACCCGCCGCCCGATACGATCGGAAAGGGTCCCCAACAGGTACACGGTCGCCAGCACGACGAGTTCGTTCAGCAGCAGGAGCCCCCCGGCCAGTCCCCCCCACTCGCTTTCGGGAATGCCCAGGTTCGTGAACAGATAACCCTGCTGCACATTGATGAAGGTGAGCAGGCCGATCGAGAAGAACGCCCCGAAGTACAGCGCGTTCACATGCCGGTTGCGCACGCCCTCTTCCAGGCGCAGCGGAATGAAACCAAGCAGGCGGTAAACGCCGCCGGGCGGGGTGGGAGACTCGGACATCCGGGCGGATACTCAACGATTTCCGGCGCAATTACAATCCCCGCGAGCCTTTTCCCGCCGGAGATTCACCATGACCGACTACCACGGCCACCGCCTCCGCGTCGGCATTGCCGTGCCTTCCACAAACACGACGGTGCAGCCGGAATGCGAACTGCTGCGGCCGCCGGGCGTGACCAATCACACCGGCCGGGTGAGCATCCGCCAGCGCAGGATCACCACCGAGAAGGACTTCCTGGCGCACGTGCAGGCCATGCGCGACGGCATGGGCGACGCCATCGACCGGGTCTGCTCGGCGCAGGTGAACCACGTGATCATGGGCGTGGCCCTGGAAGCGTTCTGGGGCGGCGTGAAACAGGCGGCGGAACTCCAGGAGAACCTTCAGCAGCGCGCCGGCGTGGGGGTGTCCATGGGGTCGACGGCCACCGTCGCCGCCCTGCGCGCATTCGGGGTCGAGAAAATCGCGGTGCTGACTCCGCACATGCCGCGCGGCGACGAGCAGGTGCGGGAGTATTTCGTGCAGGCGGGCTTCGACATCCTGCGGCTGATCGGACTCAAGCGCCCGTCACCGATCGAGATCGCCTACACGACGGGGCCTGAGATGCGCTCGGCGATACGCGAACTCGACGGCGACGACGCCGAGGCCATCGTGCAGGTGGGGACCAACCTGCCGGCCATGGACATCTGCGCCGAGGCCGAGGCCTGGCTCGGCAAGCCGGTGCTGGCGATCAACGCCGTCACCTACTGGGACGCGCTGCGGCGCTCAGGCATCCACGACCGCATCTACGGCCACGGCAGCATCCTGGAGCAGCATTAGGGAGCGGGTTCGGTCGCGATCACCGGAGCGGGCGACTGCAGGGGCAGGGGCATCGCGCGACCATTCAATTCGAAAGCGCCCTCGCGCAGCGACATGACGAGAACGTAGTCCTCGTCGGTCTGCTGCAACAGTCCAAGCGCCAGACCGGGCCCAAGCAGCGCCTGGCCTAACAGTTCCTCGGCGGCCGCGATGGGAATCTCGAAATGCAGAAAACAGTCGGCCCCAGCCATAAGGGACGCGCTATTCAGGCCGTCCGCCGTGCCGGGAACCTGCTCGCCGTCAAATGCCAGCTGAAGCGTCAGCGCCAGCGTGTGCTCCCCGGCGTAAGTCAGCACAACGTCCAGCTCGGCGTAGGGGCTGCCGGCGAGCAGCGACCGGAAAGCATCAAGCAGTTCCGGCGTCGGCTGCGGCAGCGCGGGCCGGTCGCTTTCCTCCTCCGCCTGCGCCGGCCCTTCCGGCGCGCCGTCGGCTGCAGCATCGGGCATCGCGCCGCCCCACGCATCGGCCAATTGCAGCAGCACATCCTCGCTGAACCCTCCCGCGCGCTGGGTAAGCCTGATCGGCCCGAACTCCCTCCCCATGAAGTCCAGCGCTTCGACGCTTGCACTGCCCTCGACGCCAAACAGGCCGTTATCGGACAATGATCTCGTGCCCAGCGACTCAAGACCGGCCATGCGCATCACGGTATTGCCGTCCGCCATCTCAACCCGGATCTCTCCAATCGAATAAACCGATTCCGCCTCGACCAGGATCGCACCGCTCTCGAAGCCCCGCGGGTACTCAATCTGTCCCTGAAGTTCCGCTATCGTGACTCGTGCGGACTCCTCCGCCACGCCGAAGGTCATTTCCATGTTTTCAAGCGCGGCAGTCTGCAGTTGAAAGGCGTTGGGCCCGGTCCACTCGCCTTCCGCCAGGACTCCTTCCAGCTCCAGGAACACGGCGCCGAGGTTCGCACGCAGGCTCCGCGCCTCGATCCGGTTGTGGACCGTTCGCCCCGAGAAGGAACTCAGGTACGCCACAAGGTCGTTGGCCGGACTGTCCGGCGAGTAGATAGTGTCCGCCGAGGCCTCGGCGCCCAGGGCGACACGCCCCCGGGCATGAAACAGCCCCACGCCGGGACCCACGGCGAAATACACGGGACCGTGGGCAATCTCAAGATCCACCGCAATCAGCCCGGGGAGCGGCATGTCCGGCGGAATCGCGCCGGGAAAGGGCAGGCCGTGAAGCGGCCGCCATTCAAGCCGCGCCCTGGACGAGAACCAGCCGCGCCGATAATCGGTCACCTCCATCCGAAAACCGTTCGGCATGTTCGCCAACCGGTCCTTGAGTATGCCTTCGGCAATCTGACCGAAATATCCCGCCGGAAGAACGATGGCGGCAGCAAGCAGCCCGACTGCAATCAAGCTCTTCTTCATGAGAGCCTCCAGGAAACGAAAATTACAAAACCCCTGGCCTCCCGCTCGCTGCAGCGAAGGGTTGACCAGCCTGAAATTATTCTTCTTTGGCGGGAATCTAGACGCTGGCCGCAGCAGGGTCAAGCAGGCGGCGTCTGGCCTCCTACGTTTCCTTCACCCGCGTGAGCAGGATGAAGCCCGCCGCCAGCAGCACCAGAATCGCCAGCACGCCGAGCCGCTGACTGTCCAGGACCAGCGCCGCATAGCCGGTAAGGACCGGCCCCAGGATCGCCGCGAAGCGCCCGAACATGTTGTAGAAGCCGAACATTTCGGTGGACTTGCCGGGCGGCGCCAGGCGCGCGAACATGGAGCGGCTCAGGCTCTGCACACCGCCCTGGGCGAGGCCGATCATCGCCGCCAGGAGATAGAAGTGCCATGCCTCGCTGGCCATGCTGGCCATGAAGGTGACCAGGCAATAGACCACCAGAGCCACGTAAATGCAGCGTCGGGGGCCGAAGCGCCGCCCGGCGAATCCGAAGGCCAGTGTGGCCGGAAACCCGATGTAATTCGTCACAAGAATCGCGAACACGAGGTCCGAGGGCGGTAGATTGATGGCGGCGCCGAAATCGACCGCCATCTTGATTATGGTGTGCACACCGTCGATGTAAAGGAAATACGACAGAAGGAAAAGCCAAAGCTGCGGGTACTGGCGTGCCGTGCGCACGGTCGACCACAGTTGCCGCCAGGCCGCGCCGAGGCGCGCCCGGCGACCCGTGTCGCCCGTTCGGCGTCCGCTGCGTAACAGCGGTACCGAAAAAAGCACCCACCAGGCGCCCACCAGCAGCATGCTTGCCTGCATCGCCTGTATCTGTGAATCCAGACCGAACCTTGCGGGACCGACCGTCACCAGCGCGCACAGGGTAAAAAGCATCGCGCTGCCGATATAGCCCAGCGAAAAGCCGTAGGCTGATACCAGATCGTACTGTTTGGGCTCGGCCACCTCCGTCAGCAGTGCGTCGTAGAAGATATTGGCCGCCGAATAGCCGAGCCAGGCCAAAACGAAGAGGGAGAGTCCCGTCGCCCAGTGTCCCGCTCCCGGCAGCGCAAGCATCACGGTGCAGATCGCCCCGGGCACGACGCACATTGCCAGCATGCGGCGGCGGCGCCCGCCCTGATCGGCCAGCGCCCCAAGCAGCGGAGCGGCCAGCGCCAGCAGCAGGGCGGCGATGCTGTTTGCCGATCCCCAGATGAACGTGATCCGGGTGGAGGTTTCGCCCGCCGACCAGTGCTCGCGCAGCAGCAGGGGAACGAACGAGGTCATTACGATCAGGGCGAAGGCCGAATTGGCCCAGTCGTACATCGCCCATCGCCAGGCCTCGCCCGACAGCGCCCGGAACGTGGCCGACCTTCTTGCGCGCGCGGCGCTCAAACGGCGCTCTGCTCCCCAGTCATCGCTGCCATCTCGCGCATTGCCAGTTGCAGGTCCTCCCAGGCCTTGCGCTTCTGCCCGGGCGACCGCAGCAGGTAGGCGGGGTGGTAGGTCACCAGCACCGGCGGCTCAAGGTGGGCGGCGTATTGCAGTTTGCCGCGCAGCGCGCCCACCGGCCGGTCGGTTTCGAGCAGGCGCTGCGCCGCCACCGCGCCCAGGGCGACGATAAGCCGCGGCGCGATCAGTTCGATCTGGCGCTTGAGGTAGGGAATACATGCGGCCGCTTCCTCAAGGGACGGATTGCGGTTGCCGGGCGGGCGGCACTTGACGATGTTGGCGATATAGACAATCGTCCGGTCCAGCTTCATCGCCTGCAACATCGCATCCAGCAACTTGCCCGCACGGCCGACAAACGGCTCGCCCCGGCGGTCCTCCTCTTCTCCCGGCCCTTCGCCGACGAACATCCAGTCGGCCCTGGGGTTGCCGACGCCGAACACGGTTTGCCGGCGGCCGGAGTGCAGCGCGCAGGCCTTGCAGGCCGCCACCTTGCTGCGCAGCGCCTCCAGTTCCGGCGGACCGGATGCAACGGATCCTGGAGCAGGGGCGTCCGCCCCGGGAACCAGGGCGTCCCGCCCTCGAGAATCCGACCCTTCCTGCGTCGAAGGCGTCGCCCCCGCGGCCGGCTCCGCGCTCTGCGCGCTAGCGCCCGGCGGCTGCGACCCCGCGCGGCCCGTCCAGACGCTTACATCCATCAACTCAAGCAGATCGCGCTGCGCCCGGCTGAATCTGCTTTCCTGCCCCATAAGCCGCCGGCAGACTCGCTAGAGCCGTGTCACGCCCGGCTCAATCGGCGGCTTTGCGCATCGCGCGGCGGCGGCCCTTCTGTACCGCGCGCCACGCCAGCAGCCCCGGACCCAGCCCCACATATACGCCGAACAGAGTAAACAGCATGAGCGGCGCGTCCAGCGCAATCAGGGCAAAGCAGACCGGAATCGCCGCCATCTGGGTAAATTTGAGCCGCCGGTTCACGGCGAAGTGCTTGAAGCTGGGATAGGCGATACGCACGCACATCAGGGTCGCGGCCGCAAGCGTCACGAACCCCGCCAGAATCAGGACCGGCAGGCCCGTCCACCGGGACTCGGCCGCCAGCCACACGAAGCCGGCCACGAAGCCCGCGGCCGCCGGGCACGGCAGGCCCTCGAAGAAGTTCTTGTCGCCAGTCGATTCCCGCGCGGTAAAGCGCGCCAGGCGCAGGGCCGTGCCGACCGCGAACAGGAAGGCGATCACCCAGCCGACCTTGTCCCAGACCCAGCCGTAATCGCCCATGTACTTAAGGCCCCACTGGTACATCACCACCGCGGGACCCAGGCCGAATGCCACCACGTCCGACAGCGAATCGTACTGGCGGCCGAACTCCGTCACGGTCCCGGTCATTCGGGCGACCCGGCCGTCGAGGGCGTCAAGAATCATCGCTACGAACAGGGACACCGCGGCCCTCTCGAAATCGCCGTCGGCCCCGGCCACGATGGCGTAGAAGCCGGCGAACAGCGCGCCGCTGGTCAGCAGGTTGGGGAAAAGGTATATCCCCCGTTTGCGCATCGCCGCCCTGCCCCGGGCGAATTTTTCGCGGTTACCCTCCATCCGGGCAAGTCTGCCACAAGCCCGACGGCCGGAAACCGCCCGCGGACGGGCCCGAACTGCTTCCACTACAATTGCCGCTCCGAAAGTCAGACCCGACGATGCGCCTCTCCAAGCTCCCTCTGGCCACATTGCGCGAGACCCCGGCCGAAGCCGAAATCGCGAGCCACCGTCTCATGCTGCGCTCCGGGATGGTGCGCCGGCTGGCGTCGGGGCTGTTCACCTGGATGCCGCTGGGCTGGCGCGTGGCGCGCATCGTCGAGCGGGTGACGCGCCAGGAGATGGAACGCATCGGGGCCCACGAGATACTGATGCCGGCGGTCCATCCCGCGGAATTGTGGCGCGAGAGCGGCCGCTGGGAGGACTATGGCGACCTCCTGTTGAAGATGCGCGACCGGGGCGAGAGGGAATATTGCTTCGGTCCCACGCACGAAGAGGTGATTACCGACATCGCCCGCAGGGAACTGAGGAGTTACAGGCAGCTGCCGGTCAGCTTCTTCCAGATTCAGACCAAGTTCCGCGACGAAATCCGCCCCCGTTTCGGCGTGATGCGGGCCCGCGAGTTCATCATGAAGGACTCCTATTCCTTCCACCTCGGCGAGGAGTCGCTGAGCGACATCTACGGCGACTATCGCCAGGCCTACAGCCGCGTCTTCGAGCGCCTGGGCCTCAATTACCGCGTGGTGCAGGCGGATTCCGGCGAAATCGGCGGCTCGCGCTCGCAGGAATTCCACGTGCTGGCCGATTCGGGCGAGGACCTGATCGTCTGGTGCGAAGGCGACGATTTCGCCGCCAACCTGGAGCTGGCGCCCGCCCTGCCCCCCGAGGGCGACAGGGAGGCGCCCGGCGACGCCATGACCGAAGCGCACACGCCCGGCATGCGCACCATCCGGCAGGTCGCTGCGCACCTGGATCAGCCGCTGGAAAACTGCCTCAAGACTTTGCTGGTCAAGGCCGAAGGCGGCGGCGTGGTGGCGCTGGTGCTGCGCGGCGACCACGAGGTCAACGAACTGAAGGCGACGGGCCTGCCGGAAGTCGCCAAACCCCTGACGCTGGCCAATGCGCAGGAAGTGGCCCAGGCGGCCAGCTGCCCGCCGGGCTTTGTCGGCCCGGTCAACCTGTCCGTGACCACCTACGTCGATCACGCCGCGGGCCACCGGGCGAACTTCGCCTGCGGAGCGAACCGGCGCGACAAGCATTTCGTCAACGTCAACTGGGGACGCGACCTGCCGGAGCCCGAATGCGTGGACCTGAGAAACGCCGTGGAGGGCGATCGCAGCCCGGGCGGGGGCGGCAGCCTGCAAATCGCCCGGGGCATCGAGGTCGGACACATATTCCAGCTGGGCGACAAGTACAGCCGCTCGATGAACGCCGCCGTGCTGGATGAGAACGGCGCCGAGCAGCACATGCAGATGGGCTGCTACGGCCTGGGGGTGACGCGAACAGTGGCCGCGGCAATCGAGCAGAACCACGACGAGCGGGGCATTATCTGGCCTGAAGCGATGGCGCCATTCAGCCTGGTGATCGTGGCGCTGAACATCGCGCGCGACGAGGAGGTGCGGGCAACGGCGGAGCAACTCTACGAGGACCTGCAATCGCAGGGCGTGGAAGTGCTGTTCGACGACCGCGATGCCAGCCCGGGGGTCAAACTGGCGGATGCCGACCTGATCGGCATTCCGCACCGTGTCGTGGTCAGCGCCCGCGGTCTGAAGCAGGGCACGCTGGAATACAAGCACCGCCGTTCGGAGGACGCCGAGCGCTTAAGCGCCGGAGAAGCTGCGCAAACCTTGTCTGAGCGCGCCCGGCGCTGATCCTTCGCGCGTCGCCGCACCTTTCCCTTCGTCGCCACTTCGCGACGCTCCTGCCGGGAAAGGTGCGGCGACGCGCTTGAGTGGGCGTCCCGGCCTCGTCAGTGGGCGTCAGTGCGTTCTGAAGTCGGGCAGGTGCTTCCAATCGTCCATTTGCTGGTCGGTTTGCTGCACATCGGCTACCTGGGCGGACGGCGGTCCATGGCGCAGCCACTCGCCCAGTTCGTCCACTGCCGATTCCGGCCCCAGGGCCAGGACCATCACGTTGCCGTCCGGCATATTCCTGGCGCGCCCGCGCACGCCGAGGCGGTGCGCAACGCTGGCGGTGCTGGCGCGAAAGAACACGCCCTGCACGCGTCCCGAAACGATGTAGCGGCGGCAGACCTCTGCGGACATAGGGGGCATTCTACCCGGTCGTGCTCCGGCAGCCCGGGGCAGAAGCCCCGCTGCATGCGAGCGGCGATGCATCCCGGCTGACGGCGTCGCCCGTCACGTTAGAATCAATCGGCAATGACCCCTCACGAGTCGTTCCGGGATACCTTTGCCGCAGGCGGCTCGCTGCTCAGGGGCGGGCCGCTCTTCAATCGCGAACGGGCCGAGAAGGTCTTGCAGCAGGAATCGCTGTCCGGACTGATCGTGGCCGAGCCGGTCAACGTCTTTCACCTGACCGGTTACTGGCCCCAACTCGGAAAGATGGGCTTCCCCGCCCCCACCCTGGCCTTGCTTTCAGCGGACCCGAAGAAGCCGGTGGCGCTGGTCATCCCGCAGTTTCTCTACTACCTCGTATACGCCGACTCCCACTTCGACGGCGGCGTGGAACCCTACGTGTACACCCACCGTGCGGTAACGGCGACCGCCGTATTGGGCGACGTCGAGGAACCCGGCGCCGGCGACCTCCGCATCTACCGCGACAAGGGCGAAGCCCCGGTGGACGCGGTCGAAACCCACCGGCGGGCCGCAGTGCAGGCAGCCGCCGCGCGCAACGGCCTCAGCGCCGAGCGCGAATGGGCGATGGTGAAGGCCGCGCGCGCCCTGGACATGGACAAAGGCCGTGTCGGCGTTGACCACATGGCGATCATGGCAATGCTCGAATACTCGCCTCTCAAGGCCACGGCGGTGGCGGGCGAAAACACCCTGCGCAAGATAAGAGTGGTCAAGTCGCCACGCGAGATCGAACTGATGCGCCTGGCCTCGCAGGCCAACGCCGACGCCGCGCTGGCCGCCGCCGGCGCGGCGCGCGAAGGCGCCACCACCCAGGAGTTGCGGGCGTCGTTCTTCTCCGAGGCCGCCAGCCGCGGCAACGCCGGCGTATTCATGTCGATCGATCGCATGATCTCCGAAGTCGTCGACTTCGAGTTCGGCGAGGGGTCCGCCTTCTTCATCGACTGCGTCAGCCACGGCTGGCATTACCACGGGGACTTCGCCCGCACCATATTCGTCGGCGAACCGGCGAACGCCATGCGCGATGCCACCCGGGCGATGCATATCGGCTGGGAGGCGATACGCGAGAAACTGCGGCCCGGCCTGCGCTACTCGGAAATCCCCCCGATCGGCCAAAAGGCCGTGCGGGACGCGGGCCTTGATTTCGACATTCCGTTCGCGCCGCACAGCGTGGGCCTTACGCACACCGACGAGCCCGGTCAGGACGGGCGTCCGTACTGGGTGAAGGAGGACCTCACGCTGGAGCCCGGCATGATCATCAGCGTCGATTGTCCCGTGATGAACACGGGCATCGGCGGCTCCGCGCACATGGAGGATTTGAGCCTGATTACCGCCCACGGCGCCGAACCCATCCACACCCTCACCGACCCCGTCATCATCGTCTGACGCCCATGCAATGCATTACCAGGCGCCGCTTGCGGGATCGGCGAAGAGCCTTTGCTGCGCCCCTTCCCGGCAGGAGCGTCGCGAAGTGGCGACGAAGGGAAGGGGCGCAGCAAAGGCGGTCAAGACAAGAACGAAACGTCAATGAATGATGAACTCAAAATCCTGGTGGTCTATTACTCGGTGAAGGGCGCCACCGAGGCCCTGGCAAGAGCCATCGGCCGAGGCATTGAAATGACCGCGGGCTGCGAAGCCTTGCTGCGTACCGCGCCCCCGGTGGCCGCACAATCCGGCGAGGCCCTGCCCCCCGTGCCCGAAAGCGGCGCCCCGTACGTCAGCAAGGACGACCTCAGGGATAGCGCCGGCCTGGCGCTGGGCAGTCCCACCCGCTTCGGCGCACCCAGCGCGCCCATTCAGCATTTTCTCGACGGCCTGGCGGCGGAATGGGTCTCCGGCCTGCTGGTGGACAAGCCCGCCGCCGTATTCACGTCGTCGAACAGCATGCACGGCGGACAGGAGGCCACGCTGCTGTCGCTGGCGGTGCCCCTGATGCACCACGGCATGCTCATCGCCGGAATCCCTTACACCGTGCCCGAATTGCGCAAGACGACATCCGGCGGCTCGCCCTACGGCGCGTCGCACGTCGAGCGCACCAACGACAACGGACTCACGGCGGACGAGAAAACCCTGGCGGAAGCCCTCGGCCGCCGCCTCGCAACCCTCGCCCGGACCCTGCACTCCTCCTGACGAAGAGTCTCCATTCACGAAACTGAAGTAATTGCGTAGCGAAACCGTCAAGTAGTTGTAATCGCAAGGAAAGGTTGCGGGATCACGATATCCGGGCGTGAATACCCGGGGAGCTGCTACTTGATCAACTCTTTGGGCGGAGACCGAACCGCCCTGCCGTTCCCCGTCTACAGGGACGGCGCCGAAACGAAGGTCACCGACACGCGCGCCGACATCCGCTGCCGGACGGTATTCCTCTCCGACACCCATATCGGATCCCGGGGATGCAAGGCCAACGAGTTGCGCGCATTCCTGGGCCGGCTGGAATGCGAGACGCTCTACCTAGTCGGCGACATCATCGACGTGTGGGCCCTGCGGCGCAAATGGTATTGGCCCCGCAGCCACTCGCAGGTCGTCCGAAAACTCTTCGCGATGGCCCGCAACGGGACGCGCGTGATCTTTATTCCCGGAAACCACGACGAAGCTTTCCGGTGCCTGGGCGGCCTCCGAATCCGGGGCGTGGAGATCCGCCGTGAGCACATCTACCGCTGCCGTGACGGCCGCCGCATGCTGGTTTGCCATGGCGACGAGTACGACCCGGTGCAGAAGCACACCCCCTGGCTGAGTTCTCTTGGAGGTCTGCTCTACGAATGGCTGCTGCGCTTGAGCGTGGTCATAATGAAACTGATGAGACTTGCAGGGTTGCGTGAGCGCTCGCTGTCCGCCTGGCTGAAGCGCTGGATCAAGCGGGTGGTGTCGGGCGCGCGCAGCTACCCGGAAAGGCTGGCGGCGGAAGCACGCAGACGCAAGCTGAAGGGCGTGATCTGCGGTCACACACACCGACCCGAAATGCGCATGATCGACGATGTGCTGTATTGCAATGACGGCGATTGGGTCGAAAGCCTGAGCGCCCTTTGCGAGACTCACGCCGGCGAACTCAAGTTGATCGATGGCAAGGATTGGACCGACGAATGCCCCGGACCGACAGAGTTCAGAAAAGCCGCGTGATCGAAGGCCGACTGACCGTCGCCTGCGTCACCGACGCATGGAAACCGCAGGTGAACGGCGTGGTCCGCACCCTGGAAACGGTCGTCCGGGAATCCGAATACCTTGGCCTGAAAATGCACGTCATTCACCCCGGCCAGTTTCGGACCCTGCCCTGCCCCGGCTACCCGGAAATCCGATTGGCGGCAAACGCCTGGTGGGCGCTGGGCCGGCGCCTAGACGCACTGGACCCCGCCGTTATCCATATCGCCACCGAAGGGCCGCTGGGCCTGGCGGCGCGCCGCTGGTGCCTGCGAAGAAAGCGCGGCTTTACCACGTCCCTGCACACCCGCTATCCCGAGTACCTGCACGCCCGCTGCCGGCTGCCGGTGAGCTGGGGATGGAAGGCCATGCGCTGGTTCCATCGCCCGGCGCGCGGCGTGATGGTGGCCACGCCCACCCTGCGCCGGGAGCTCCGGCAACGAGGACTCCCGAACACGCGACCCTGGATGCGGGGAGTGGACGCGGAGTTGTTCCGTCCCGGCCTGCCGGTACCCGCGGGTCTGCAGGACCTTCCCCGGCCGATACAGATGTACGTCGGGCGGGTTTCCGTGGAGAAGGGCCTGCCGGATTTCCTCGGGCTGGACCTTGCCGGCAGCAAGGTGGTCGTCGGCGATGGCCCGGCGCTCGACAATTACACGGCGCATTACCCGGACACGCTGTTCACCGGCGCCAGGTTCGGCGAGGAACTGGCTGCCCATTACGGAGCCGCCGACGTATTCGTCTTTCCAAGCCGCACCGACACCTTCGGCCTCGTCATGCTGGAAGCGCTGGCCTGCGGGACCCCGGTGGCGGCGTATCCGGTTCCGGGGCCGCTTGACGTTTTGCGCGATCGACGGGTTGCTGCGATGAACGAGGACCTGGCCGGCGCCATTCAATCGGCGCTCGAACTCGATCGCGAGGACTGTCGGCGCTATGCCGAACAATTCAGCTGGAAGCGCTGCACGCGCCGCTTCATTCAGAACCTCTCCACCTGACTGGGCTCTCGGGCGTTTTGCGACGCCCCCTTGTGGCCTCAGCCACTTCGCGACGCTTCCGCCACAAGGGGGCGTCGCAAAACGCCAATCCCGTCAATCGCGCGCATGCTGGAGCGCGGTATTGCACCCTTCCCGGCAGGAGCGTCGCGAAGTGGCGACGAAGGGAAGGGTGCGACACCGCGCGAAGGGCCAGCATCGCCATGATGCGATAATTGCGCGCGCCGTGGGATAAGCGGCGGAAATCACTCCCGAGAGCCTGAAGTGCAAGACCTGCGCAACATCATCGAAGCCGCGTACGAACAGCGTGCGGAACTCGCGCCCGACAGCGCGCCCGCCGGGCTGCGCGCGGCCATCGACGAGGCCATCGGCCTGCTCGACAGCGGCAAGACCCGCGTCGCCGAACCGACCGACGACGGCTGGCGGGTCAATGAGTGGCTCAAGAAGGCGGTGCTCCTTTATTTCGCGGTCACGCCCAGCCGCGAGATCCCCGCGGGGCACACGCGTTTTTTCGACAAGGTGCCGCTGAAATTCGCAAGCGGCGACATCGCCTCGTCCGGCGTGCGCGTGGTGCCCGATGCGCTGGTGCGGCGAGGCGCCTGCATCGCGCCGGGCGTGGTGCTCATGCCCAGCTACGTGAACATCGGCGCCTACGTGGACAGCGGCACGCTGATCGACACCTGGGCCACGGTGGGAAGCTGCGCACAGATCGGCAAGAACGTCCACCTGTCCGGAGGCGCCGGGATCGGCGGCGTATTGGAGCCGCTTCAAGCCACGCCCACCATCATCGAGGACGATTGCTTCATCGGCGCCCGCTCCGAGATCGTCGAGGGCATCATCGTGGAGCGCGGCGCGGTCATCGCGATGGGCGTCTACATCGGCCAGAGCACGCGAATCTATGACCGGGCCCGCGACGAGGTCCTGTACGGGCGGGTCCCCGCCGGCTCGGTGGTGGTGCCGGGCAGCCTGCCGGACGGCAAGAGCCGCGCGCAGCTCTATTGCGCCGTGATCGTCAAGCAGGTGGACGAGCGCACCCGCCGGCGCACGTCCTTGAACGAGTTGTTGCGCGATGTCTGACGCCCGCGATCAGCAAACACTCGATCTGGCGCTGGACCTGATGCGCCGGCGGTCGGTCACGCCCGCCGACGGCGGTTGCCAGGAGCTCCTGGGCGGGCTGCTGGAAGAGGCCGGCTTCAGCGTCGAGCACATGCCCTTCGGCAAGGTGTCCAACCTCTGGGCGCGGCACGGCGGCGACTCGCCGGTGCTGTGCTTTGCCGGCCACACCGACGTGGTGCCGCCGGGGCCGCGCAAGGACTGGGACCACGATCCCTTCGAGCCGGAGCTGAGCGACGGCTGGCTCAAGGGGCGCGGCGCCGCGGATATGAAATCCGGCATCGCGGCCATGGTCCGCGCCGGGATCGATTTCGCCAACGACCACCCCGACCACCTCGGCTCGGTGGCCTTCCTCATCACCAGCGACGAGGAAGGACCCGCAACCGACGGCACCCGCAGGGTCATGGACACGCTCAGCGCCCGCGACGAAATGATCGACTGGTGCGTGGTGGGCGAGCCTTCCTGCTCGGAGCAGCTCGGCGACACCCTGCGGGTCGGCCGGCGCGGCTCGCTCAGCGCCATCATGACCGTGCGTGGCGAACAGGGCCACGTCGCCTACCCCGCGCTGGCGCAAAACCCGATACAGAGTTTCGCGCCGGTGCTCGCGGACCTGTACGCCACGCCGCTCGATCAGGGCAACGAGAATTTCCCTCCCACCGGCTTCCAGGTGGTGCGGGTTCATGCCGACGCCGGCGCGACCAACGTGTTCCCCGGCGAACTGGTTACACGCTTTAACTTCCGCTTCAACACCGAGTGGCGGAGCGACCAGATCAAGGAATGGGTGGAGAATCTCCTCAGCCGCCACGAAATTGACTACGAGATCAAATGGTTCCCCGCCGGCGAGCCTTTCCTGACCGCCCACGGCCCGCTGGTCGAAACGGCCCGGGAAACAGTGCGCGATGAGTGCGGGATCGACCCGGAGCTGTCCACCGGCGGCGGCACCTCCGACGGGCGCTTCATCGCGCTGCACGGCGCCGACGTGGTGGAATTCGGCGTGATCAACCGCACCATCCACCAGGTCAACGAGCGCGTCCGGGCCAGCGATGTCGAGGGCCTGCGGCGCGTGTACGCGCGGATCATGAAGCGGCTGCTGCTCGAGCGGGATTCGGAGTAGGCCCATGAACGTGGGGTTCATCGGCGCCGGCACGATTACCGAGGCCGTGGTAACGGGTCTTTGCGGGGCCGGATCACCCGACCTTTCGATCCTCCTGTCGCCCAGGAGCCTCGATCGTTCGCACCGCTTGAGCGAACGCCATGCTGCGGTCGAGGTGGCCTCCGACAACCAGCAGGTGCTGGACCGCTCGGAACTGGTATTTCTTGCCGTGCGTCCCCAGGATGCGGGCGCGGTCCTTGGCGCGCTCAGTTTCCGGCGGGACCAGCGCGTAGTCAGCTTTATCGCAACGATGAGTTCCGCGGAAATCCGGCGGCAGGTCCGGCCCGCCGAGTTCATCGGCCGCGTGGCGCTGGCGCCGCCCGTGGCGCGGCGCACCGGCCCGATCGCGATGTGTCCGCCGAACCGGGAACTGGCCGGTTTCCTTGACCCAATCGGAACCGTGATTGAAGTTTCGGACGAGGCGCAGCTCGACGCTTTCTTCTCGGCTTCGGCGCTGATGGCGCCGTATTTCGAGCTGCTGGAGTCCGTATCGGCCTGGCTCCGCGGCCAGGGCGTCGACGCCGCGCAGGCAGACCGCTATACCGGCTCGCTTTTCCGCGGCATCGCCGAGCGATCCACCCAGCCGACGGGCCAGGGCTTCGCCGAACTCGTTGACGAGCACGCAACCCGTGCCGGAATCAACGAACAACTCCGCCGCGAGTTAATCGCCTCCGGGTTCTACGACCGGATCCACGCCGGCCTCGATCTCATCCAGGCGCGGATGCAAGGCCGCGCCACCCTGCACGACACCCTCCAGAATAATTACGTATGAGCTGCGCCTGCATCTTTCTCGACGAGTCCGGAAATTTCGACTTTAGTGCGAGGATGACCAGAGCAGGAGAAGGACAATAATGCTCCCCCTGACTACTCCGTCACCGGAGAGGGCCCCTTGGGCCCTTGTCATCAGGGAGAGACTTGAAGCTGAAGATGAATCCACTACTCGACAACGGCATGTGTCAAACGTGCGGGCGGAATCAGTGTGAGCAAGAGTAGCAGCTTCAGGCCTGTCTTCACAACGACCCACTCGATCACCGGAGGATTGACGCGCATCGAACGCGCCCGAGGATTTCTGGAGGCGGCTGTGCTGTCGGAGCAGTGGGTGCGGGAAATGAGCCGTCAGGCCCTGCTTCTGGAAGCGCACCACACCACTCACATCGAGGGAACGCGTCTTACGCTGGACCAGTCCCGGCGTCTGCTGGAGGGAAGCCCGGTAGCAGACGCCGATCCAGAAGATGTCAGGGAGTTGCTTAACTATCGGCAAGCCTTCGACTTCGTATCGGAATATCTTTCGGGCGACGGCCCCATCACGGAGGGGCTGATTCGAGAGATACACAGGCGTCTGGTCGAGGGTGTGCGTGGCGGCGCCGCAGATCCCGGCGAGTATCGAAAGATCCAGAACTATGTAGTGAACTCCCTCACGGGTGAAACCATCTATGAGCCGCCTCCGGCCCACGACGTGCCGATCATGATGGCGGAATTGGTGGACTGGCTGCGCCGAAAGCGAGAGGTCCATCCGGTGCTGGTGAGCGGCATCGCGCAGTTCCAACTCGTGCATATCCATCCGTTCCTGGACGGCAACGGCCGCGCTTCCCGCCTGCTCTCCACGCTGTGCCTCTATCGAGCGGGATATGACTTCAAACGCCTGTTCACGATCAGCGAATACTATGATCGGGACCGGCCCGCATTCTACCGGGCGATTCAGAGCGTCCGCGAAAGCGGCATGGACCTGACCGTCTGGCTGGAGTACTTCGTAGAAGGGCTGGCCACTCAGCTTGCCGAGGTCGAGAGACGCGGCGAACGCGCCATCCGGCGGGATGTACTCATCAGGGAGCGAGGTCTGTCCGACCGTCAGGCCATGGCTCTTGACCACATTGCCGAACACGGCAGTCTGACCATTCGGGACTTCGAGCGCCTTTGTCCTGAGGTCAATCGCCGCTCACTGCAGCGGGACATTCGCGCCATGATCGAACAAGGGATCGTGGAAGAAAAAGCAACGAGTCCGACGGACCCCGGCAAGAAATATGTGTTCAATGACGGACAGCCTGGTTCCAAGCTATGACAAGCTGTGACATGAAGCTATGACAAGCCGCCTCGCGACGCAGGTCCCCGACTGGAAAAAGCACGATGTCCGAAAACAACGGGCTTGACCTCATCCAGGCCTGCGCCACATTTGGCGACACCCTCAAGAACGCTTGAGATGCCCGGCGCCGATAGCCTCGCCGATCATCCGATCCTTTGCGATGGCCAAGCCGTGGTCACCAGAGGCGGCGTACGCCGTAGCGGTCGAAAAGCGATTCGTTTGACACCAAAACGAGATTGCGCGAAAGCGCCTGCGCGATAAGCATTCGGTCGAAGGGGTCGCGGTGGGGACCGGGCAACGCTCCGGCGCGCGCGGCGTCCTCCACGGTGATGTCCAGCGCACCGAAATTCTGGTCTGTCATAACTCCGGCAACATCGGCGGCAATCAGGTCAGCTTCCGGTAATTTTCCAAGCCGATGCTTGGTGGTTATTTCCCAGGCCGAAGCTGCGCTTACCAGCACCTCATTCGTCTCATGCGCGATCGTACGGCGCACTTGCTCAGGCATGCGTCTGCTATCTGTAAGCCACCATAGAAAAGCATGCGTGTCCAACAGCGCCCGCATGCCTATTCACCTTCCCATGCCCTCAGTTCTTCCTCCGGCAGTGGGTCGAAGAAACTGTCGGAAATGACGATCTTTCCCTTAAGAATGTCGGGATGTCGCTGGCCGCGCTTCTTGACACCCACCAGCCGCGCCACCGGCGCGCCGTTACGGGCGATTACGACCTCTTCGCCGTCCTCGACTTGCGCCAGCAGACGGGATAAATGGGTCTTGGCCTGATGGACGTTCACGACCGTCATTGCAGCGCTCCGCAACCATGAAGTTAGTCAACAGTATGACTAACTCTTGCGGCATGTCAAGCGGCTGGCCGCAATCGCGCTCCCGGCCGCACCCTCCGGGAAAGAGGGCGTCCCGCCCTCCGTGAAGGCGAGACGCCTTCGCTCCAGGGCAGCTCGTCAGAACAGGTCCCAGGGATAGGACATCTCCGAATCGACCGCGGCGAGGACTTTGCCGGTCGTCGCGTTATCGTCGAGCGCTTCGACGATCAGGCCGGCCAGGTCGCTGCGGTTGATGATGCCTTCGGCATCGCGGCTCTCGCTCAGGTATCCCTTGCCGGTGGGCGGCTTCGAGCGGAGCGCGCCCGGACGGATGATGGTGTAGTCGAGGCCGCTGGCCATGAGGTGGTCTTCGGCCTGCGTCTTCAGCGGCAGGATTTCCCGAAGAAAGACCCGGGCCAGCCAGGGAGCGGCCATTTCGCTGTCGCCCGAGCCGATGCTGGTGACGAACACCATCCGCTGCACGCCGGCCTCTTCGGCCGCATCGAAAATATTGCGGTTTCCCAGGTAGTCCGGGCGCGGATCGCAACTGAAGCAACCCACCGTGGTTATGACCGAGGTGTAGTCCCCGCCGGCGAATGCGGCCTGCACGCTTTCCATGTCCAGCGCATCGCCGGCGGCGAAGTTCACGCCCAGCGGCTCAAGCCCGGAGCGATCCGACGACGGGCGGACGAAGGCCGTAACCCGGTCGCCCCTTCCCGCGAGGATTTTCGCCACCTCCAGCCCCGTGTTGCGGGTTCCGCCGAACAGCAGTACATGGTGACCGCCCTCGGGGGCCGCGTCGGCCTCCATTTCGAAAACGGGGTACTGGGTAGTTCTGAAGGACAGCAGGACGAGAACGGCGATGACCGCGAGAACGATCAGGATAATGCGTTTTTTTGTCATGAGAATGCCTCTTGCGAGCGAAACTGGCGCCAGTGTCGTGTCATTGGTCAGCCGGGAAACTGGGCCACGCCCGAGAGCGAGTTCGTTTGCCCGATGTTGTTGCTGCGGACGACTTCCCCGGTCTCCCGGCTGATGATCACGACCTCGCCGGTGAAGAAGTTTCCCACGATGATTCCAGCGCCGTCCACCGTCGGCCCCGAGGCCGCCCATCCGGGACTGCGCATGTCGTAATAGCGAAGGGTCTCGCCTGAGTCCTTGTCCAGCACCACCAGGCCGTTGCCCGTGCTGATCAGCAGCGAACCGTCGAGCATGGGCATGAGGGTGAGGACCATGAACACGTTCTCGTCGTCGTCGAAGACCCTCAGGTCCGGCAACTGGCGGTCGTTGGCCAGGTCGTATTGCATGACCCGGTTGCCGGTCTCGGACACGTAAACCATGCGGGTGTCGTTGTCGGTCAGCACGGTCGAGGTCACGCCGTGAATGCCCACGACGCCGCCATGGGTATCCGAGTGGAATTCCTTCAGCAGCCGGGCGTCCGGGCTGAACCGGAAGATGTTGCCGTCGCCGATCACGTCGCGGCCGGACAGCAGGTTGAATACGGTGGTGTTGGTGGGGATGGTCGTGTTGGTCCCCTGCAGGTGCTCCCCGAAATAAAGGCTCCCGTCGCGGGCGAAGGTGACGCTGCTCAAACTGCGCTCAGAGAACCTGCGCACCGGCTTCTGCACCCCGTCCGGGCCGATTTCCACGACCGCGGGGGTTCCCTGCGCAAACGCCCACAGCGTGCCGTCGGGGCCGAAATTCAATCCGCCGATCTTGTGCGTCGTGCCCTTCGTGTAGAGCTCGCCCCTGAGGTTGAGTTCGGCGTCGTACTGGAAGATACGCCCCGTGCCCATGTGATCGTCGGTGGGGTGATCCATGATGGTGGAAGCGACAAAAATGTCGCCCGCAGCAAATGGCTGAAAGGTGTTGACGCGCTCCCCGGCGCCCCACAACAGGCTCGATGCCGCGAGCAGTGCCGGAGCCAACGCCCACGCCCTGGCGCCCATCGGAGTTCTCGGCATTTCAGTCCCCCTTGTTGCCGCCCCAAAGTTCTTCGACAACGGCGGTACAGCGGATTGTAGGTGACTGCGCGGAATCGCCGAAGTCCCAGATGCGGTTGTCCGGCCTGCGTTCCTGCGGATCGATGAAACCGTTGGCGTTGGCGTCGCAATACCCGTCGATCAGGCCGAGGTAGTCGCCGGCCGCCGGACTCCAGCCGCTGTCTTCGGCGGTCAGCAGGTTCAGCGGCGACGCGCCTTCGCGATGCGCGGCGCTGGACCAGAAGTTGAGTTCTTCTTCACCCTCGACCGTGACTCCGGAAATGCCGCCCGAAGCGCCCTCGCTCACCACCTTGCTCGCCGCATAGCTCATGCGCACGCTGCCGTTGTTGCGTCCGATCAGTCCGCCGACGGCATCGGCGCCGAACACCGGCCCGGCGGCGTAGCTGTTGCGCACCTCGCTCAAGGAGTTGAACCCCACCAGGCCACCGATATTGCTTCCGTCGCCCTCCACCCTGGCGGTGGAAAAGCTGTTGCGCACCTTGGCGTCGGTGTTCATTCCCACCAGTCCGCCCAGGTCATTGCCGCCGATCACGGCGCCCGTGGCGTAGCTGCCCGCTACCAGTCCGAAGGTATTCAGGCCAACCAGCCCGCCCAGGCCGCGGCTCCCGGAAACTTCGGCGCTCGAGCGGCTGTGGTAAACGCCGCCGCGCATGTCTCCTATCAGCCCGCCGAGGGCCTGGTTTCCGGAAACCGTGCCGGAAGACTCGCTGAAGGCGACCAGGCCGCCGCTTCCTCCCACCAGGATGCCGAGCGCCAGGTCGCCAGCCACCTCGCCCTCGGCGCGGCAGCGGAAAACAATGCCGAAATTGCTGCCCACGAGCAGGGCTGCGCCGCCGCGTCCGATCACGAGCGCATCCTCAAGCACCAGGTCGCGAACGGCGCCCCGGGCGCCAAGCACGCCGAGCAGGCCAATCCCCCCACCTCCGGGTCTGGAGATGCGCAATCCGCGGATCGTGTGTCCCCGGCCATCGATGACGCCCTGAAAACCGTAGCGGTCCAGCGTGATCATGCAATTGCCTTCGGGGCCGCAATCGCCGATCGGCTCGAAGTTCGGGATGGACGAGGCGTCGAGGTCGCGCACGAGCTGGTACTTGCGCGTCATGCGGACCTCGCGATCCAGCGTCGTTGCCTTGCCGTCCTGCCGGCCGAGATTGCCGATGGCCTCCAGTTGCCTGATATTGCAGATCTCATGGAAGCCGTCGGCATTTGTGTCCAGCACGAATTCGCCGGCATCCCCGGGGGCCGCATCGTATGCGTCCGCAAGGCCATCGCCGTCGGCATCGGAATCGGCGCTGCCGGACAGGCCCAGGCACGCGGACCCGCCGACCTCGCCCACGGCCCGCGCCGCGTCTTCAATCGCCTGCGCCAGCATGCTGTTGTAGCGGGCGATGTGGTCGCTGTGGTCGAACCTTCGCGGCCCCGCCGGGCCGCGGGGAGGACCGCCTTCCGGCGCGCCGGCGCGAGGCGGTCCGGCGGATGGCGCGCCCTGCTCAGTGCGTTCGCGTATTTCCTCCGGCGTCAGGTAGCCCGGCTGGCTGGCGTAATAGGCCGCGATGTCCTCAAGCTCCTGGTCCGTGCGGCTGAGCACCGATCCGCGCATGAGCGAATGGGAACGCCCGCCATCACGATACTCCTTGAGCGAAAGGAACAGGTAGCGCTCATGCTGCCCGCCGATCTTGGGATTGATCGGCGAAGGACTGTAGCCGTCCTGCCCATGACAGGCAAAGCACTCCCTGGCCAGGCGCTTGCCCCGCTCCATGTCGCCCTTCCCCCACGCGATTCCGGCGCCGCCCGTCACCAGGAAAAGCGCCAGAATCAAGGCCGGGATACGAGTGTGCTGTTCCATGAAAATCCGCGATGCGAGGCGGCCAACAATACAACAGGCAATTGCAATGGAAGCGGGCAATCGCTAAAATCCGCGCTCCTTGCGACGAGGAAAACGACTTGCCCAGCGTACGGATAAAGGAAAACGAGGTCTTTGATGCGGCCTTGCGCCGCTTCAAGCGCGCCTGCGAGAAGGCCGGCATCCTGTCCGAGGTGCGGCGTCGCGAGTTCTACGAAAAGCCGACCCAGGTTCGCAAGCGCCAGAAGGCCGCCGCCGTGAAGCGTCAGGCCAAGCGCACCAGCCGCGAACAGAATCGCCGCCGCCGCCTCTACTAACCCCCTCGCAGGCCGCGAATGGGCGGTCGTTGAATTTCAGTCTGGCAGGCCCGTCAACGGCCATTGCAGACCGCAGCATTGACCGCTGGATCGGCATTCGACTACGACTTGCGGTACTCTATCAGGGCTGATCGTCCGAACATGTCCACTATGTGAATCCGTATTTCATTGCCGTTTGAGTCCGAGAGTTGCAGTGGTGCTCCAAAGTCGAAGTGAACCGGTTGCTTTTTCCCGCCATTGATGGCGATATTGTCGGCGTAGAGAATGCCTCGTGGCGCCATATTCAGCACGGGGTTCAACCTTCCCGCCAAGCCTGGAACATAGCCGGTATCCATTGGAAATATGACGGAACCGCCTTCCGGCAGGGGCGTCAGTTCAAGGCGCAGCATGCCATTGGCCGGGGTCCAGCCTCGGTGAACCCTGGCTGCAAAATCCGGGGCAGCGGCGAATACGGTCATTGGAAGCTCATTTGTGTGCAATTGAAGTGTCGCCCAACCACCCTCGGCGGTAGTCGTTCTCTTCCAGGTCTTGTTCGGAAAAAGGGCCAGGAGATCCACCCTGGGAATCGGTTCGCCATTCTGCGTTGTTACACAAACGGAAGGCGGAGTGCTCGGCTGCGCCACTTTTGAGAGCTTTCGCCAGGGGATAAGTTGTCCGTCCGAATGACGCTGATATTTGTCACCGCCGTAGGCCACTACGATACGGCATGGCCGCGTGGGGTTGGCGATATGGCGGCGGACCCGCTTCACACTTCCGAGCATTCCCTGTGATGGGGTTGCCGCAGACTTGGCCTCCACGAGCGTAATCAGTTCCGCTTGTTCGATTACAAGGTCGGCTTCGGCACGATTGCTATCGCGGTAAAAGTAAAGGCCGTCCGTTATTCCCTGGTTTGCACGCTGTTTAATCACTTCCGATGTTACCCAAGTCTCGAAGACAGGCCCGCGAAGCGGATGTGAGCGAAGTTGTTTCGCCTCACGGATACCCATTAGCCAGCAGGCCAGTCCCGTGTCGTAGAAATGCAGCTTGGGCATCTTGACGAGCCGTTTCCGTATGTTGGAGTGGAACGCCGGAAGCCGGAAGGCGATAAAGCTTGCTTCCAACACGCTGAGCCAGGCTTTCGCCGTCGGCTGCGAAACACCGCAATCTTTGGCCAGGGAGGAGAGGTTCAGCAGTTGCGCGGTGCGCCCCGCGCATAACTCCAGAAATCTGTGGAAGACTGCCAGATCGCCGACGTTGCTGATGGATCGCACATCCCGCTCCAGATAGGTGGCGACGTAATCGCGAAGCCAATCCGCCGGGTTGAGTTTGCGATCGAAAATTCGAGGGTAACTACCGGAGAAGAGAACTTCATCAAGTGCGCCGGGATGCCGGGGAAACCGCGTGATTTCGCGGTAGGTTAGCGGCAGCAGGTTGTGCACCGCCGTGCGGCCCGCCAGGGACTGGCTTATGGAGGCCATCAATGACAGGTTGCGAGAACCGGTCAGGATCCAGCGCCCGGGCGTTGGGTCTTCGTCTATGACGCCCTGCAAGTAAGACAGCAGGTCCGGCGTGCGCTGCACTTCGTCAAGAATGGCGCCCGCCGCATATTGCGCCAGGAAAGCGCGTGGGTCGCTTGTTGCGAACGCACGCGTGTCGGGAGCTTCAAAGGTTACGTAAGGATGCTTGGGAAAGAGGGCGCGGCATAGGGTTGTTTTGCCGCTTTGGCGCGGTCCGGTCAGCGTAACGGCGGGGTACTGCGCCGCAGCTTGAAGCAATCTGGAAGAAATATCCCGATCAATCATCGTGACTGGCAGTCTAACATAGAATACATGCTATTTCAAAGTGAAATTTTCAAATGTATTACTGTCCTGCGCGCAGGAACGGCGCCGGCTGGAGCGCGGTGTCGCACCTTTCCCGGCAGGAGCGTCGCGAAGTGGCTCCGAAGGGAAAGG
>LXNI01000863.1_pt1 | contig 31373 bp, 22 predicted proteins | sample 809091 | NCBI WGS metagenome assembly LXNI01 (sample SAMN04870527, study PRJNA318959) | sponge metagenome | biome: 01000161; feature: marine sponge reef; material: water | host: Sarcotragus foetidus | place: Greece: Milos, Mediterranean Sea | collected 2013-05-29 | depth 5-7 m | reverse complement strand
CGACTCCTTCCGGTACGTCCGCGGGCAACTCTGCCACCCAGATCACGGTACCCTTCCCAAACAACGGCCCCAGATCCCGCTCTCAGAACCCTACTCGGCCACCGTGTGAGAAATGCGGGCTAGCGCGTAGCCGATGGCCTTGACTGCCTTTTCAGCACTTTGCTGCGCCAGAAAACAGGCCTGCGAAAAGAACCCTTCACGCAGTCCGAGCCGGGCGAACTCGAGGTCGTTTTCGGCTTGCCTAAGCCACCGCTTCGCTTCTGCGGCGCTATCCCACATGGACAGGCCTCGCCGACTCCAGGGCGTGGGTCAGAAAGGGACGCCCTTCACGTTGTAAGCGATCGAATTCTTCCGGTGTGTACACAAACAGATCTACACCGACTCCGGCCGCCAGCACGGCCGGCAGGTAGTCCCGAAAACGGTCCACGAATGGACGGCCTGAGGGCGCGACGATGATGATGTCGATATCGCTCTCCGGCGCGGCGCTGCCACGCGCACGTGATCCCACAAGCCATGCCGACCGTGCGGAGTGCTCCTTCAACAGGGGCCGAAGGACGCTAAGAAAGCGCTGTAAGGGAAAGTCCGCCGGCGCTTCCCCCTGCACGTGTCCCGTGTCCGGCACCTCGTGTCCTCCACTCAACTCGGTCATGGTGCTCTGCACAACTCCTCATCTCGACCGCCATGGGCCCCTGCAAGATAGCGATTCGGCCCGCATGGCATCCAACGAAAAGCCTGGCAATCCGAGGTTGCCGGCCACAGAGCTTGTGCGCAATCGCAGTTCTTCCCCCAGATTCCATCGGTCCCGTTATCTCCAGACACATCCACGGACAGCATCCCATGACACGACCGAACCGTCACATCCTCGCTGGCGGCGCATTCGCCCTGGCCTTCGCCTTCGCGACCCCCCTCCCCGCCACCGCCCAGATCCCCTCTCCCGAAGACTTCTTCGGCCACCAGATGGGCGCCGACCGCGAACTCGCCCACTGGGACCAACTCGTCGAGTACTACGAGCTCATCGACGCGGCCAGCGATCGCGTGCAGGTCGTCCACATGGGCCCGTCCACCCTCGGCGAGCCCTTTCTCTCGATTTTCGTTTCGGCGCCGGAGAACCTCGCCCGCCTCGACGACTTCAAGCGCATGAACGCCGTCCTGCAGGATCCGCGCGGGCACACCCAGGCCGAGATCGACGACGCCATCGCGGGCGGCAAGGTCGTCTTCGTCCAGTCCTACGCGCTGCATTCGAACGAGGTCGCCGCGAGCCAGTCCGCCGCCGAGATCACCTACCTCTTCGCCACGCGCGATGACGACGAGATCCACGAGATCCTCGACAACACCATCTCGATCCTCATCCCGGCCTTCAATCCAGACGGCGTCGGCATCGTCAACGAGTGGTACGACCGCTGGGTCGGCACCGAGTACGAAGGAGCCAGCCAGCCCGGGCTGTACCACCACTACATCGGGCACGACAACAACCGCGACGCCTTCATGCAGAACACGGTCGAGTCGCGCTACGGGGCCGACATCATGTTCCGCGAGTGGATCCCGCAGGCGTACATCGACCACCACCAGATGGGACCGTTCACGGCGCGCATCTACCTGCCGCCCTACGCCGAGCCGATCCGCCCCGGAGGCGACCCGCTCGTCTGGCGCGAGATGTCGTGGTACGGCGCGCACATGGCCTACCGCATGGAAGAAATCGGTTTCGAGGGCACGGTGAACGCCGCGATCTACTCCGGCTGGGGACACTTCGGGTTCCACTGGATCACGCCCTTCCACAACATCGCCGGCATGCTCACCGAGTCCGCCAGCGCCCGCTTCGCCACGCCGCTCTACGTGCACCCGGACCAGCTGCAGGGCTCGCGCCAGCTCCCCGAGTACGAGGCCCAGACCACCTTCCCGAACCCGTGGCCGGGCGGCTGGTGGCGCGTGCGCGACATCGTGGACCGGCAGATCGTGGCGACCTTCTCGCCGCTCGAGATCGCCGCCCAGAACCGCGAGACCGTGCTCCGCAACGCCTACCTCAAGTCCAGCCGGCAGATCCAGCGCGGCATGGAGGACGACGTCAAGGCGTACGTCATCCCCGCCGACCAGCACGATCCCCTCTCCATGACCACGATGGTCAACAAGCTGCTCCTGCAAGGCATCACCGTGGAGCGCGCGCCCGCCGACTTCACCCACGAGGGCCGCGTCTACGGCGAGGGCAGCTACGTGGTGTCGCTCGCCCAGCCCAAGCGAGGCGTCATCCGCTGGCTCCTGGGCCAGACCTACTACCCGGACAACAGCTACACCCGCAACGCGTCCGGCGACCCGATCCGCCCCTACGACATGTCGGCCGATGTGATCGCGGAGTTCATGGGAGTGAGGGTCGACCCCGTCGGCACGGCGATCAAGGCCCCCCTGACGGTGGTATCCGGCCAGATCGAGCCTGCGGGAGTGGTCGCCGATGCCGCGCCGAATGGGTACCTGCTCGATGGCACCCTCAACGCCGCATTCAAGGCCGTCAACATGCTCTTCGCGGCGGCGGCCTCCGTGCAGCGCGTCACCGAGGCGGGCGAAGGGACCAGCCCCGGCGACTTCATCGTCGAAGCCGGCGCCGACATGGAGGCGCTTGCCGAGATCGCTGCCGCCACGGGGGTCGATTTCGCCCCCCTCGAATGGGACCCGTCCACCATCAGCCAGCCGATCACCCAGCAGCGCATCGGCATGTACCAGCGCTACTACGGCGGCAACATGGACGAAGGCTGGACGCGCTGGCTGCTCGAGGACTTCGAATTCGAGTACACCAGCCTCTTCGATCCGGACATCCTGGCGGGCGACCTGCACGAGCGCTGGGACGTGATCATCCTGCCCGCGGATTCGCGCCAGATGATGCTCGGGCCGATCCAGGGCGCCGGCGGCCCACGCGGCCCCGATCCGGCGGGCACGCCTCCCGACTACCGCAGCGGGTTCGGCGAGGAAGGCGTCGCGGCCCTGGACGCCTTCGTGAAGAACGGCGGCACCCTGGTCACCTTCGCCCAGGCCGGCGACCTGGTCCTCGAGGGCTTCGACGTCCCCGTGCGCAACGCCGTGGCGGGCATGTGGGGCAACGAGTTCTGGGCCCCCGGCTCGACGCTGAAGGTCGATGTCGACACCTCGAGCCCCTTCGGCTACGGCATGCCCGACCGCGCCCTCGCGGCATACCTCGCGGGCGGCCAGGTCTACGAGACGCTCCCGGGCGCACGCAGCAGCGACGTCCGGCGCGTCGTCACCTACATCGACCGCGACATCCTGCAGAGCGGCTGGCTCCTCGGCGAAGAGGCGATCGCCAACAAGGCGGCGATGGTCTCGGTCGACCACGGCGACGGCACGATCGTCATGATCGGCTTCCGCGCCCAGCACCGCGCGCAGACGCACGGCACGTTCAAGCTGCTATTCAACGCTCTTGTAGCGCGGGGAGGTGAGCGGCCCCGGGCGTAGGACGACTTTGAGCACCTCCCTCAGCCTGGCCATCCCGCCAGCCGAGTTTGCGGCCATGACCGAACCGCTGGTCGCGTCGATCGGCCCGCATTCGACGCGCTCCACCACTCCGCCCGCCTCGGTGACCAGCAGAATCCCGGCCGCGAAGTCCCAGGGCGCCAGGCGGGACTCCCAGAAGCCGTCCAGGATGCCGTTGGCGACGTAGGCCAGGTCGATCGCTGCAGCGCCCGTTCGCCGCACGCCGGAGGTGAGGCGCAGTGCGCGCTCGAGTTGGCGCAGATACGGATCCATCACGTCGTGCGCCTTGAAGGGGAAGCCGGTTCCGAGCAGAAAAGCGCTGACGTCGGTTGTGCGGCTGACCCGGATCGGCTTGCCGTTCTCGAAGGCGCCCCTGCCGCGCGCCGCGGTCCACACCTTGCCGAGCGCCTGGGCCTCGACCGCGGCCGCGAGGGGGCCGCCGGCGTCCCACACCGCCACCGAAGCCGCGTGGTAGGGGTGGCCGTGCATGAAGTTGGTCGTTCCGTCCAGGGGGTCCACGATCCAGATGTGCCGGCTGTCCGCGGCCCCCGCGTGCTCGCCGCCGTCCTCTTCCGCCATGATCGCGTGGTCGGGGTGACGGGCGGCGATCACGGCAAGCGCCGCCTCCTGGGCGGCCATGTCCACGTCGGTCACGAAGTCGCTGTGCGCGGTCTTCGCGTCGACCCAGCGCTGGCCGCCGCGCCCCATCGCCTCCGTGTGGATCTGCGCGGCCGCGCGCGCGGCTTCGGTTGCCGTTGCGAGGAGCCGATCCAACGTGCCGGGGTGGTCGCCACCGGTACCGGGGCGCACCGTGCCGCCGAGGGTGGGACTTCTTCCTTCGCCACGATCAGTCATCTCCAGGCAATCCGTTGTGGGGAGCACCCGCGGCGCGATCTCCGCCCTCATCCTTCCAAAAGGGTCGAACTGAAATGCGGGCTACGCTAAGTTAGCTTGGTTGTGCCCGGACCTCGTCGGTCGCGGCCCGGACCCGCGAGACTGCGGCCCGAACCCCCCATATCACTCCCGCATCAGGAACCCCGCCCAGTCACCATGACCACACCCTCGCGCGTGTATTCCGGCATCCAGCCCACCGCCGTGATGACCATCGGCAACTACTTCGGCGCCGTGAAGAACTGGGTCAAGCTGCAGGACGAGCGGGAGTGCATCTACTGCGTGGTCGATCTTCACGCGCTGACGGCCCCCTACGAGGCCGGCGATCTGCGGAACTCGGCGCGGGAGATGTTCGTCAGCCTGCTCGCGGCCGGCCTCGACCCCGACCGCACCACGGTGTACATCCAGTCCACCGTGCCCGAGCAGACCGAACTCTGCTGGCTCCTCGCCACCCTGACCTCGCTCGGCGACCTCAGCCGCATGACGCAGTTCAAGGAGAAGTCGGCGCTGCTCAGGGACGGCTCGGCCGACGAGGAGGGCTCGTTCATTTCGGCCGGGCTGCTCTTCTACCCGGTGCTCCAGGCGGCGGACATCCTGGCGTATCGATCCGGTTGCGTGCCGGTCGGGCAGGACCAGTCGCAGCACCTCGAGCTGAGCCGCGGGATCGCCCGTCGCTTTAACAGCCGCTTCGGCTTCCTCTTTCCGGAGCCGGAGACGCTGCTCACCCACGTGCCGAAGGTCATGTCCACGGCGGACCCGACGCGCAAGATGAGCAAGAGCCTGGGCCCGAAGCACTACATCGGGCTCTTCGAGGAAGAAGCGTCGGTGCGCAAGAAGATCCGTTCGGCCGTGACGGATTCGGGCGCCACGCCCAGCGGAGAAGTGAGCCCGGGGATCGAGAACCTGCTTACCCTGCTCGCGGCTTGCGGCCACGAAGACGATGCCGACCAGATGCGCGATGACTACTTTGCGGGTACTCTTCGATATGTGGACCTGAAGAGCCGGGCCGCGGACGCGCTCGTGTCGCTGACCAGCGAAATGCGCGACCGCAAGGCCGATGTCCTTCGCCGCGAGACGGACCTCGACGCCCGGATCATGGAGATGGCCGAACGCGCCAGGGCCATGGCCGGCGACACGCTGGCCCGCGCGAGAGACAAGATGGGACTGTTCCCACCCGGGGCTCCCCGCACCGTTGCGACGTGAGCCCGGGACCCCACCTGCCAATCACTGAAACGAAAGCCGGACTGCGGACATGAACCGGACTGCGAGCATGAGCGAGACGCCCCTCGACATCGGCGGAGTGATGATCCCCACCACCACCCCCTTCGATCCCGTCACGGGCGAGGTCGACGTGGTGGCGCTGCGGGACAACGTGAGCAAATGGGCGGCCACCGGGGTGAGCGGCATGGTGATCGGCGGCTCGACCGGCGAGGCGGTCTTCCTGGACGAAGGCGAGCGGGAGCGCTCGTGGGAGGTCGTCAGGGATGTCCTGCCGGCGGAGCAGCTCATGGTGGCCGGTACCGGCGCCGAGTCGCTGCGCACCACGCTGCGGCTCACCCGCTCGGCGATCGCGCGCGGCGCAGACGCCGTCCTGGTCCAGCCGCCCGCCTTCTACAAGGGCGCGATGACCTCGGCGGTCGTCCGGGACCACTACCGGGCCGTGGCCGATGCGTCGGAAGTCCCCGTGATCCTCTACCAGGTGCCGACCCGGTTCAGCACGCTGGACTTTCCCGCGGGACTGATCGCCGAACTCTCCACCCACGGGAACATCATCGGGATCAAGGACTCGCGGGGGAAGCTGGAGACGGTCGCCGAACTCGTGACCCACACGCAGCGCGGCTTCCAGGTGCTGGTCGGCAGCGGGGCGCTGCTGTATGCGTCGCTCGAGATCGGTGCTGTCGGCGGCATCCTCGGCGTGGCGAACCTGGCTCCGCGCGAGTGCGCCCGGGTGTGCGAGCACTTCGCGGCGGGCGACATGGCCGCGGCCGGGGCGCTGCAGAAGCGGATCGGGGCGCTGCACAACTCGGTGGTCGGCGGCATGGGCGTGGCCGGCGTCAAGCGCGCGCTCGACCTGCTGGGCTACCGCGGGGGCGTGCCGCGGCCGCCGCTCAGACCGCTGCCGGAAGCGCGCCACGACGAGTTGGCCGAGTGTCTGGCCAAGGCGGGGCTGCGGGCCCAGGGGGCGCTGGCGCACGCGTGATGAGCCGCGGGTTGAACACGGGCGCCCTCGACGGCCCCTGCACGGTCGTCGTCGGCTGCCAGTGGGGTGACGAGGGGAAGGGCAAGATCGTCGATGTCCTGGCCAGCGATGTCGACATCATCGCGCGCTACCAGGGCGGGGCGAACGCGGGCCACACCGTGCACGTCGGCGACCAGCACGTGGTGCTCCACCAGGTCCCGTCGGGTGTGCTGCACCCCGACAAGCGGTGCCTGCTGGGCAATGGCGTGGTGGTGGACCTGGCGCAGTTCTTCGGCGAGATCGACGGCCTGGTCGCGCGCGGGGTCGATCCCTCGGGGAGGATCGGGCTGAGCACGCGGGCGCACGTCGTCTTCCGGTACCACATGGCGCTGGATCTCGCCGCGGAGGAGGCGGCGGACCGCAAGATCGGCACGACGGGGCGCGGCATCGGTCCCGCGTACGAGGCCAAGACGGGGCGGCGGGGGGTGCGGGTCGCCGACCTGCTCGAGCGCCGCCGCGGCGAGAAGAGGATCGCCCTCGGCATCGAGTGGGCGCGCGAGCAACTGACCCGCCTGGGCGCGGATCCCGACCTCGCCGGAACGGTCGACGAGGCCATGTCGGTCGCGGGCCGGGTCCCCGAGGTCGCGACGGATGTGGGGGATGAGATCGCCCGGGCCCTCGCGGCAGGAAAGCGGGTCCTCCTCGAAGGCGCGCAGGGCACGGCGCTGGATGTAGACCACGGCACCTACCCGTACGTGACCTCGTCCAACACCACCGCAGGGGCCGCGGCGGTGGGCGCCGGCATCGGCCCCACGATGATCGACTCCGTGATCGGCGTGGTGAAGGCGTATACCACCCGGGTCGGCAACGGCCCGCTCCCCACCGCTTTCGACACCGCCATGGACGAGCGGATCCGCGAACTCGGCGCCGAATTCGGCGCGACGACGGGCCGCCCCCGCCGCTGCGGCTGGTTCGACGCAGCCGTGGTCGCGTACGCCGCCCGCGTCAACGGACTCACCGGCATCGCGGTGACCAAGCTCGACGTCCTCGACACGCTGTCCGAGATCCGGATCGCCACCGGATACCGCCTGAAGGACCACGGCGACATCCCGTTCCCGGCCGCGTCCTGGGAGCTGGCGCGCGTCGAGCCCGTCTACGAGACGTTGCCCGGCTGGCAGTCCCCCACCACCGAAGTGCGCTCGCTGCGCGACCTTCCGCGCAACGCGCGCGCCTACCTGCACCGCATCGAGGAACTGGTGCACACGCCGATCGCGATGGTGTCGGTGGGGACACGCCGCAGCCAGATCATTCGCGAGTCTTGAATCCGGCTTTGAGAATGGCGACGTTTAATAGCTGTGCCGCTTTCAAAGCGGACTGCGATGTTTGAAGACCTGAGCAGGAAACTGGACGGGGTTCTGGGACGGTTCCGCCAACGCGGACTGTTGACCGAACCCATGATCAAGAACGGCCTTCGCGAGGTGCGGCGCGCACTTCTGGAGGCCGACGTCAACTTCAAGGTCACCCGATCATTCCTGAAGCGGGTTCAGGAGAAGGCGATGGGCGAGCGCGTCATGAAGGCCGTCTCGCCCGGCCAGCAGATCGTCAAGATCGTGCACGACGAGCTGGCCACGCTGATCGGCGGCGAGGGCGAAACCGCGCTGACGTGGTCGCCGGCCCCGCCCACCGTCATCATGCTGGTGGGCTTGCAGGGGTCGGGGAAGACGTCGACGGCGGCCAAGCTGGCCAAACGGCTGGCGCGGCAGGGCCGGCCGGCGCTCCTGGCGGCGTGCGACCTCTACCGCCCGGCAGCGGTGGATCAGCTGCGAGTTCTGGGCAAGCGGGCCGGCATACCGGTCCACTACGACGAAGGTGCGAGCGATCCGGTTGAGGTGGCGAAGGCGAGCCACAGGCGTGCCCGCCAGATGAAGGCCGCCGCACTCATCGTCGACACCGCCGGACGTCTCCAGATCGACCGGCCCATGATGGACGAGCTGGCGCGGATCAAGGAGGCCCTCGACCCGCGCGAGATCCTCCTGGTGGCCGACGCGATGACCGGTCAGGAGGCGGTGCGGATCGCCGAGGGCTTCGATCGGGTGCTGGACGTGACGGGGTTCGTGCTGGCCAAGATGGACGGCGACGCGCGAGGCGGGGCGGCCCTCTCGATCCACGGCGTGACCGGCAAGCCGATGAAGTTCGTCGGCACCGGGGAAGGGCTCGATGCCCTCGAAGCGGTGGATCCCCAGAGGATCGCCGGCCGGATCCTCCAGAAGGGCGATGTGGTCGGGCTGGTCGAGCGGGCGCAGGCCGTGGTCGACACCGGCGAGGCCCAGGCGCTGCAGGAGAAGGTCCTCGGCAAGAGCCGCTTCACGCTGGAAGATTTTCTGGTGGCGATGCGGCAGGTGCAGCGGATGGGACCGCTGGATCAGCTGATGAAGATGGTGCCGGGAATGCCCCGGGGGCTCTCCGCGACGGAAGTCGATCCGAAGAGGATGAAGCACATCGAAGCGATCATCCTCTCGATGACTCCCGATGAGCGCCGCCGTCCGGAGATCCTGAACGGGTCGCGCAGGAAGCGGATCGCCCGCGGCAGCGGGAGGCCCGTGGCCGAGGTGAACCGCCTCATGAAGCGGTTCGCCGAAATGGAAAAGATGATGAACAGGATGAAAGGGCTGATGCCCTCATTCAAACCGTGAGAAATGGACCTTGAGTCCTAAAACGAGCGCAAACGAGAGAAGCTCATGTCCGTAAAGATTCGCCTCCGGCGGATGGGAAAAAAGAAGCAGCCCCACTACCGCATCGTGGTTGCCGACAGCCGTTCGCCCCGCGATGGCCGGTTCGTCGAAAACCTGGGGTACTACAATCCGATCAAGGAGCCGGCGCTCCTCAGGGTCGACCTGGACCGCGTGGACTACTGGCTGGGTGAAGGGGCCACCGCCTCTCCGACGGTCGGGAACCTGGTGACCAAGGCGCGCGTCGGTGGAGACGACAGCCTGGCGCTGGTCGGGGCCGAGTCCGAGTCCACGGCTGCCGCGGAGGCGACCGACACGAGCGCTGGGGCGGGGGCCGAGGCCGAAGCGGAAAGTGCCGGTGGTGTGGAAGCTGCCGCCGAAGCGGAGGTTGCCGCCGATGCAGAAGCTGCGGCCGCTGCAGCCGAGGCTGCCGACGACGGCCAAGCTGCCGACGGCGGCGGAGCGGCTCCCGGCGCCGAGTCCGAGTAGACAAGAGCGCGCATCCCGTGGCGGGCGTCGCGCGTTTCCGGCTGGGCGCGTCGGCGCTGCCGGCACGGTCCTGTAGCATCGCCACCAGCGGCGGGTAGCCATGGCGCAACCGCATCCTCCGTTCCTGGTTGTCGGCCACCTCAACAAGGCCCACGGGAAGAAGGGGGAACTCTTCGTCTGGCCCCTCACCGACTACCCCGAGAGCCATTTCGCTCCCGGGCTCGTCCATCTCCCGGGCGATGACGCTGCCGAAAAGCCATCGGCGTCCCATCCTCCTCTGACCATCGAAGCCGTTCGTCCGTATCGAAGGGGATTCCTGGTCAAGTTTGCGGGAGTCGACGACCGGACCGCCGCGGACGGGCTTCGCGACCTCTACCTGCTGCGCCCGTTCGATACGATCGACGAGTTGGACGAGGGGGAGATCTTCTACCACGAACTCCTCGGAGCAACGGTGACGACACACGACGGCACGGCGCTGGGTGAGGTGGCCGAGGTCTTCCCCCTGCGGCCCGCCGACCTGCTGCAGGTCATGGGTCCCCGGGGCGAGGTGATGGTGCCCTTCACCGGCGAATTCGTCGTCGATGTCGATCGCGAGCAGCGGCGCATCGTGGTCGACCTTCCAGATGGCTTCCTCGAATGATCCCGGCCGACTGCGAATGATCCGGGTCAACATCGTCACGATCTTCCCGGAATTCTTCGCGGCCCCGCTCGCGGCGAGCATCCCGGGACGGGCGGCCCGGGCCGGCCTGGTCGAGTACCGCGTGACCGACCTGCGCGACTATACCCACGACCGGCATCGGACCGTCGACGACGAGCCCTACGGCGGCGGCGCGGGAATGGTCATGAAGCCGGAGCCCTTCTTCGAGGCCATCGACGACCTGAGCCCGGCGGGCCCGATCGTCCTGCTCTCCGCGCGTGGACGCCGCTTTCGGCACGACGACGCGGTCCGGCTGTCGCTGGAGCGCGAAGTCACCCTCCTGTGCGGCCACTACAAGGATGTCGACCAGCGCATCGCCGACCACCTCGCCACGGAAGAACTCTCGATCGGCGATTTCGTCGTGTCGGGGGGCGAGATCGGCGCGCTCACGATCACCGATGCGTTGGTGCGGCTCCTGCCCGGCGTCCTGGGCGATCACGAATCGGCGTCGTCGGACTCATTCTACGAGGGCGACGCCATCTCCGCCCCGTCCTACACGCGGCCAGCCGAGTACCGCGGCCTCGTGGTTCCCGAAGTGCTGCGAAGCGGGGATCACCGGCGCATCGAGGAGTGGCGCCGCGCCGAGTCTGAGCGGCTGACGCGGCGGCGGCGCGGGGGATAGGGGATCCCTTCGACCGCCTCGGACTTCCACTGGAGCGCCGGTCGCTCTATCTTTTCAGGCTGCCAATCACTCTGTGGCGAAAATGGTAACGGCTGAGACGAGGAGCCAGGTCATGGCGGATTTCCTCCATCAACTCGATATGGAACAGGCCCGCAACGACCTGCCCGATTTTGCGCCGGGCGACACCATCAAGGTGCTCTACCGGGTCCGCGAAGGGCAGAAGGAACGGGTCCAGGTTTTCCAGGGCGTCTGCCTGGGACGCCGCGGCTCCGGCATGGGCGAGACGTTCACTGTGCGCAAGATCTCCGGCGGGATCGGTGTGGAGCGCGTGTTCCCCGTGAACGCGCCGACGGTTGGCGGGGTCGAAATCGTCCGCCGTGGCCGTGTCCGCCGCGCCAAGCTGTACTACCTGAGGGGTCTGCGCGGCAAAGCGGCCCGCATCAAGGAAAAGCGGACCTACCGCGGGAACTAGCCGCCAGCCGGCGAACGCCCGGGGCCCGTGTCCGCCCCCGAAAAGGCCCGCGATTCGCTCGGATACGAACGCGAGTGCACCGACCGAGGCCTGGCCCGCATAGCCGGCGTTGACGAAGTCGGGCGGGGACCGCTCGCAGGGCCGGTTGTCGCCGCTGCCGTCATTCTGGGTGACGGTGTGGAGATCGAAGGCGCGACCGACTCCAAGGCACTCACCGCGAAGGGCCGCACGGAGCTGGCCCGCGAGATCCATGCACGCGCCGCCGCGGTGGCGATCGGCGCCGCTTCGGCGCGGGAGATCGATCGCGTGAACATCCTTCGCGCCACGGCCCGTGCGATGAACCGTGCGCTGGGGCGGCTCGCGACCCGGCCGGACCACGTGGTGGTGGACGGGTTGCCGGTGCGCGATCTGGAGTGGGAGCACGATGCGGTGGTCGGCGGGGACGGTCTCGTCCACTCCATCGCCTGCGCCTCGATCGTGGCCAAGGTCTGCCGCGATCGGCTGATGACCCGCCTGGCCGCCAGGTATCCGGACTACGGGTGGGAGCGCAACATGGGCTATGCGACCCGCGAGCACCGGGACGCCGTACGCCGATGCGGGCTGACGCCGCACCACCGGACCAGCTTCGGCCTGCTCCAGCTCGAACTGCCACTGGAGGAAGACCCCGCGGCCGGGTGAAGCCGCCATGCCACTCGCCGGTGCGGCGCGTTACTTTTCTGACGAGCCGGTAGCTCAGCTGGTAGAGCAACGGACTTTTAATCCGTAGGTCCTGGGTTCGAGCCCCAGCCGGCTCATTCGGACTCCTGCCCGGCAGTCCAGCCGCGGGGGCGCTCCATTCGGGTGGCGTGGGCGGTTTTCGGCGATTACAGTAGCCTTCCGGATCGCGATTCCTCGTCAAGTTTCGGAGGCTCCCATGCGTCGTGTTTCCTCCCGCTGCGTCCGTCCGCTTCTCTGGACTGCGGCTCTTATTCTCTTCGGTTGCAGGCTGCCGGTTTCGGACGCCGCCGCGCAGGACATTCAGGTTCAGGGCGAAGATCCCGGCCTGGAGCTTCTGGCCGCCGAAGTCGCTCGTCTGGCCGAACAGGCGCAGGGACGCGTCGGCGTCGCGGCCTTCCACCTCGAAACGGGGCGCGGGATCACGCTGAACGGCGACGAACTCTTCCCCATGGCCAGCACCTACAAGGTGCCGATCGCGGTGCAGATCCTCTCGATGGTGGACCGGGGCGAAATCGGGCTGCACGACCTCATCGAGATCCCGCAGAGCGACGTGTATGTCACTGCGAGCGCCATCAGCAACCTGCTCGACGACCCCGGCCTCCAGATCTCGGTCCACAACCTGCTCGAGCTCATGCTGCAGATCAGCGACAACATCGCGACCGACGTGCTGATGAGGACGGCGGGGGGTTCCCGGGCGGTGACCGACCGGGTGCACGAGGTGGGCGCCGAGGGGATCCGCGTCGACCGTCCCACCTGGGCGCTCATCGCCAACTGGCTCGGCGCCCCTGACGTCAGCGAGGACAACAGGATCGACCCGGCCGACTACGAGATTCTGCTGCAGAGTCCACGAACGGACGCCGACATCGCCGCCAACAACGCCAACTTCAACTCCGATCCCCGCGACACGTCCACTCCCGCGGCGATGTCCATGCTCCTGCAGCAGATCTGGAACCGCGACATCCTCTCGGAGGAGAGCTCCGCGCTGCTGATCGACATCATGTACCGGTGCCAGACCGGCGAAGCGCGCCTGAAGGGGGTGTTGCCCGCGGGGACCGAGGTCGCTCACAAGACCGGCACCATCGGCCAGACGACCAACGACGTGGGGATCATCGATCTGCCGAACGAGGCGGGGCACGTCGTGGCGGTCGTCTACGTCAAGCAATCCGAGGTGGATATCCCCGAGCGCGAAGCCGTGATCGCGCAGATCGCGCGGGCGATTCACGACTACTTCGTGTTCAACCGCGGGTAGGATCGAGTGGAGATGTAAAGTGTGCTTGACCAAATGTAAAGTTTCGTTTACATCCGGTATAGTTGAATCGCAATTGCCGGTACGCGGGGTCGCCCGTGGCGCTCTCCTGGCCGCCGTCGTGCTCCTTGCCGCCTCGGGTCCGGCCACCCTGGCCGCCCAGCCCGCACCCCTCAATGGCCTCGACGACTACATCGCGGCCGCCATGGAGGCATGGCAGGTCCCCGGACTGGCCCTCGCCGTCGTCCACGACGGCCGCACCGTCTACGAGCGCGGGTATGGCGTCCGGGATGTGACCACCGGCGAGGCGGTCGACGAGCACACCCTGTTCGCGGTCGGGTCCACATCGAAGGCCTTCACTTCGGCCGCGCTCGGCATGCTGGTCGACGAGGGACGCGTCAGCTGGGACGACCGCGTCATCGATCACATCCCCTGGTTCGAGATGTACGACGCGTATGCGACCCGCGAACTGACGATTCGCGACCTCCTCACCCACCGTAGCGGGCTGGCGCGCGGCGACGCGGTCTGGTCGCGCTGGCCGCACGACCGCCACGAGATCATCCGCCGGGTCCGCTACCTGAAGCCTACGCGCAGCTTCCGAGGAGCCTGGCAGTACCAGAACCTGATGTTCCTCACCGCCGGAGAGGTGGTGCGAGTCGCCTCCGGGAAGAGCTGGGACGACTTTGTCGCCGAGCGCATCTTCGAGCCGCTCGGGATGGCCCGGAGCGTCACCTCCACCACCGAGCTGCCCCGCATGGACAACGTGGCGAGTCCGCACGTCCCGGTACACGGTGCGCCGACGCCGGTCGTCCACAAGAACATCGACAATGTGGGGCCGGCGGGCTCGATCTACTCCAGCGTCTCGCAGATGGCCCGCTGGGTGGCGCTTCACCTCGGCAGCGGCATCCACGAGGGCACGCGCGTGATCAGCGACAGCGTCATGGCCGAGATGCACTACCCGCAGATGGCGATCCAGGCCGACGCGCCCGAGAACAGCCTGCACTCGCGCGACGCGGTCATGCACTTCAACGCTTACGGGCTGGCCTGGTGGGTGCTCGACTACCGCGGGCGCAAGGTGGTCGATCACGGCGGCGGCATCGACGGCATGCGCGCGCACGTAGCGTTCATGCCGGAAGAGGGGGTGGGGATGGTCGCTCTCTCCAACGCGCGCCCCAACAACCTGATCGTGGCGCTGATGTACCGGGTGTTCGACCACTATTTGGATGAGGGCGTCGATGGCGGACCCAGTAACAGCGCCTCGCCCGACTGGAGCGCCCTGATGCTGGCCGAGATGAAGGAGGGCCAGGCGAGCGCCGCAGAGGCTCGGACCGAGTTGGAGACCGCCCGGGCACGGGGCACATCCCCGTCGCGTCCGCTGTCAGAGTACACCGGCACCTACGAGGAGCAGTACCACGGCGCCGTGGACATCCTGCCCGAGGAAGGTGCGCTCAGGCTGAGCCTCGGCGGGAAGACGACCGGCCGCCTTGAACACTGGCACTACGACGTGTTCCGCATGGTGCCCGACAACCCGGCCAACGGGGAGATGTTCGTGACGTTCACCGTCGGAGCCGACGGGATCGTGGGTACGCTCGAACTCGGTGGGCTGGGCACCTTTGCGAGGAGGTAGCGTTCCGGGCCGAACCGTCGCCAGGGCAGTCGGAGGCGTACTTCCGGGCGCCATGGCCATTGGGCTGGCCCTGGCTGCCGCCCCGCCCGCTGCCCTGACGGCTCAGGCTGCTGCCGATGCCGCCGAGGCCCGGGCCCGGATTTCGGGACTCCCCGACTATATCGAGCAGTCGATGCCGGATTGGGACCTTCCCGGGCTCGCCGTCGGAGTCGTGTATCGGGACGAGGTCATCTTTCTCGGCGGCTTCGGGGTGAAGGAGTTGGGCAGGGACGACCCGATCGACGCAGAGACGCTCTTCCAGATCGGATCGGTCTCCAAATCCTTCGCCGCGGGGGCCGTCGGGGCGCTCGTGGACGACGGTCTGGTGGACTGGGACGACCCGATCGTCAAGCACCTCCCGTGGTTCCGCGTGAAGGATCCGTGGATCACGCGCAGCATGACGATCCGTGACATCCTGTCGCACCGCTCGGGCATGCCGGGAGACGCCTATCCGGTGCTCGCGGTGATGGAAGCGCGCGAGGCCGCGGAGCGGCTGAACCTCCTCGACAACCAGGCCCCGTTGCGGCAAGGCTACCGCTACAGCAACCAGGGGTACGGCGTCGCGGGGCTGGTGGTCGAGGCCGTGACCGGGATGAAGTGGGGCGACTGGGTGCGGCAGCGGATCTTCACGCCGCTGGACATGCATCGCAGCGCTGCGAGCCCCAATGAGGTGTTGGACGATCGCTTCGTGGCGACCGCCTTCCTCGGCACGGCGCCCGCGGGTGCGTTGAGCATCGTCGACGCGCCGGGGCTGAACGTTGCGATGCCGCACGGCTTCGCCCGCGACGGATCGCGGCGGGTCCTGTCGTGGCAATCCTACGACAGCATGCAGTCGGCGGGAAGCGTGGTATCGAGCGTGGCGGACCTGGTGAACTGGATCCGCATGCATCTGGGCGGCGGCCGTCGGGACGGCGAGGTCGTGATGCAGGAGGCGACCGTGGCCGAGATGCACGCTCCCCAGATACGCATGGACGAGTCGATCTTCTTCGACGACCCGGAGGGAGGCTCATACGGCCTGGGTTGGAGCCTGACATCGTTCGAGGGACGCCGGTACGTCTCCCACAGCGGCGGTATCTTCGGCTTCCCCGCCTACGTGGGGATGCTGCCGGAGGCTGAGGCGGGTGTCACGGTGCTCGCCAACGGCAGCATGTGGACGCCGTACTACCCGCACCAGGAGGTCGCCGCCTGGGTCTTCGCCCGCCTCATTGGCGCGCCCGAGCGGGACTGGCACGGCGAGATCATGGCCCGCACGCGCGAGATCGAGGCACAGGTCGAGGCCACGCTCGCGGCGCAGGACGCCGCCAGAATCGCCGGCACGGCGCCCTCACTGCCTCTGGAGCGCTATGCGGACACCTACGAGTACGAGTACGGGGGACAGGTGCACGTCGAGTTGAACGACGACGGCAGGCTGCGGGTGCACTTCGGGCAGCCGGGCAGCTTCTCGGGAGACATGGAGCACTGGCACCATGACGTGTTCCGGCTCTACTACGACGGCGGCGACGGACAGGCCTACGGCAGTTCCTTCGTGACGTTTACCATCGGGTTGCAGGGAGAGGTCACGTGGATGGACATGGGATTCATGGGCAAGTACCGGAGGACGGGGTGATCGCGGCGGTACTTCGGGCAGGCTCTCCGGGCCACGGCGCACGCCGGGCTTGGTGGAGACGGTCGTTGCGCGCGAGGCGTCGGCCTTTGACCCCCTTCCAGGTGTTGCTCTTCGCAAGCCTCACCGCCTGTGGCGGAGGCGGAGGAACGACCGGCACGGAACCCGAGCCACCGCCGCCGCCCCCCGAGCCGCCTGCCCGCCCGGTACCCTGCAACCTCGCCGGTGCGATCTGTGCCGAGCGCGTCGAGATCGAGTCGGGCCTGTACCTGCCCGTCTTCAGCACGCACGAGTTGGCGACCGGCAACGAGACTGTCTCGCGCGGGCTGATCGTCGTGCACGGTAACTCGCGCAACCCCGACGACTACTTCCTCAGCGGGATTGCAGCGGCTACCCAGGGCGGTGCCGCGGGCACGACGGCGGTGGTTGCCCCCCACTTCCAGACCTCCGACGACGGCCCCGAGCCCGACGAGCCGTACTGGTCGAGCCCGGGGTGGAAGCGCGGCAACCTGTCCCGTCCGGAGGGGCCGTCGCCGCGGGTGAGCTCGTACGCCGCCCTGGACAGCATCGTGCAGATCTTTCTGAACACGGGCCGCTTCCCGGCGATGCGCGAGATCGTCGTGACCGGTCACTCGGCGGGCGGACAGGTGCTGCACCGCTACGCGGCGACGAGTCGGATCCAGGAGGGGGCGAGGGACGGGGTGTCGTTCCGCTATGTGGTCGCCAATCCGTCGACGTACCTGTACCTGGGGCCGGAGCGCGAGAACCTGAGCGGGAACTTCACCGTTCCCGGCGGGGTCGGCTGCGACGACTACAACGAGTGGCATTACGGGCTCGAGGACCGCAACAGCTACGCGGAGGCGCTGGAGGCGGACACGATTCGGGCGCTGCTGTCGCGCCGGGACGTGCGGATCCTGATCGGTGACGCGGACACGCTGAGCGCATCTTTGGACCAGAGCTGCGGGGCGAACCTGCAGGGAGTCAACCGGTACGTGCGCGGTCAGAGGATCGTTCGCTTCATGGAGGCGCTGTATCCGGACCACAACCACGTCGAGATGATCGTGCCGGGAATAGGGCACTCCAGCCGCTCGATGTGGACTGCGCCGGTGGGGCTGGAGTCGCTCTTCGGGAACTGAGGGCGGGGCCGGACAGCTTCGTCAACCAGCGGTTCGGCGAAGCGCCGGGGTCCGCGGTTGGCGTCGCGCCCTGTGGCCTACCTCCAGCTCTGATCCGCGGGCTCGTCCGGATCGGAGCGCAGAAATCGGATCAGCTCCGCGTGGAACTCGTCGGGGATCTCGAAGTGGGGGGAATGTCCCGCGCCGGGGAAGAGTACCAATTCGGCGTTGCGCAGCTGTTCGGCCACGTTGCGCGCGGCGGCGGGGTAGTCGCGCACGAGGCGATCCTCGGAGCCGCCGATCACCAGCGCCTTCGTCTCGATGTACTGCCACTCGTGCACGACCGGGTCCTCGTAGAGAATCCGCTGCTGGGCCGAGCGCACGCGGGCCATGCGGGGCCAGTCGCCGCCGAGGGTGAGGCCGTACTGGACCTTTACCCACGGCAGGAATTCGTCGCGCCAGCCGTTCGGGTAGTAGCGGCGGTGGCCGCCGAGCACGGACTGGTAGGTCGTGCCGTTGAGAACCCGCTGATAGGCGGCTTCGGGATCGCCCCAGGGCCGGCCGGGCCGCGTGTCGCTCAGCCCGATCTGGTTGACCATGACCACTTGCGAGGTGATGTCCGGGTAGGTCGAGGCGAAGCGGGTGGCGACCATGCCGCCCATCGAGTGGCCCACGATGGCGACCCGGTCGAGGCCCAGCTCGTCGAGGAGCGCCTTCGTGTTCCGGGCCGGCATGTGGAGGTTGTAGTGGACAAGCGGCTTTGACGAGCGGCCGAAGCCGAGGCGGTCGACCGCGATCACGCGGAAACCGGCCTCGCGCAGGGCGTTGATCGTGGGGGTGTACGCGCCCGCGAAGAAGTTCATTCCGTGGAAGATGACCGCCGTGCGGCCGTTCGGCGCTCCGACCGGCGCGACGTCCATGTAGGCCATGCGGTGATCCTGGCCCATGAGCCGGACGGTCAGGTACTCGACGGGATACGGATACGGCACGTTCGAGTAGTCGATCGCAGTGGCCTCCCAGTCGGCGGGGGGCTCGGTCGGAGGTTCCTGCTGGGCGAGGAGCGGCGCGGGGCTCGCGGCGGCGAGGGCCAAGCCGATGATCGTTGCGACCCCTGCCGTGAGGAGGGCACAAGTGGGGGTGCGCCCTGCACGCGGGAGCGTGAACGCGGGCAAGGGGCGGAGCGGGCGGGGTTGCATGGGGCTCTCCAGCAAAATGGTTGTGGTTTCAGTTCCCGGGACGCCAGTGGCCGACCGACATGGTGTCCGTCTTCATGACGTCCGGGTTCACCCAGTAGTAGTCGCCGAAGGGGCGCTCCTCGGGCCACATCTGGTCGAGGGTGCGGGCATCGTAGACGGTCCCGTCCTTCATGACCAGCTCGATGTCGAGCGTGTTCTCGATCTCGTCCAGCGGGTTGGAGCCGAGCACCATCAGGTCGGCCCACTTGCCGGGTGCGATGCTTCCCAGCTCGTCCTGCAGCCCGAGGATGCGCGCCCCGTGAACGCTCGCAACTTCGAGGGCCCCCTGCGGCCCCAGCGCCTCCGCGTACATCCACACCTCCCAGTGCGAGGCCGGTCCGTGCTGCTGTCCGTGCGATCCGATCGCGCCGTAGCCACCCGCCGCGATGATATCGGCCATGCCCTCGGCGACGATCGCGAACCCGTAGTCCGTCTCGGGGCGCGTCATGCGGCGCCGGGCGTGCGGGATCAGTTGGCGCCAGGGGAGCCACTGCCGGGCCTTCACGTCGAGCCAGGTGTCTTCGCGCTGGAAGAAGTATTCCTCGCTCCACGGCGCCGACCCCCCGACCACCACGGTCGGAGAGTAGTAGAATCCGGCCTGGCCGAGGAACCGGGAGACATCGGAGTAGATCGGGAACTGGACGAGGGCGTGCTCGAAGCCCGCGTGCCCGTCCATGACCAGCCCGATGTTGTGGGAGAGGTCGAAGTTGCCGCCCTCGGAGGTCACCACCATGCCGCGCTGCCGGCCGGCGTCGACCAGCCACTGCGCCCTCCGGCGGTTGGGCTGCAGATATTGCTTGAGGCTCTCGGCACCCCAACGCTGGAGCCGCGCTGCCTGGTTGTCGGCTTCCTCGCGGGTGTCCACGTCGGCCTTGAACGGCGCGTCGCCGGCGGTGAGCGTCTCGCCGGTTGCAAAGATGCGCGGGCCGACCATTCGTCCCGCCTGTACGAGGTCTTTCGCAGTCCAGGTGTTGATCGACGAGGCGGCCGGGTCGCGGGTGGTGGTGACCCCGTAGGCGAGATACACGGCGTGCTCGAAGCCCCGCTCGGGTACGAGTTGCATGGATTCGCGGTTGTGGTGGCCGTGCGCGTCGATCCACCCCGGGATGATGGTACGCCCGGTGGCGTCGATCACGTGGTCCGCGCCGGCTGCGTCGCAGTCGCCCACGCAGGCGATGCGGCCGCCACGGGTGACGACCGTGCCGCGCTCGATCACGCCATCGTCGTCCAGGGTGACGATGCGCGCGTTGGTGATCGCGACCGCGCCCTCGGGCAGGTTGCGCGAGACGGTCAGGCGCAGCTCCGTGGACGATGTCTCGCCGCTGCGCACATCGTGGGTCGCGTAGCGCGCTCCGCCGCCGAATTCGAGGACGTGCTCGTCGCGCCAGCGCGGGAAGAGGCCGCCGTCGGAGGTGACGCGGGTGACGGGGAGGCTGCCGCCGGTGCGCGAAATGCTGGGCACATCCTCGGCCGAGCGGGCAGGGGGGAGCGGCGCGATGAACACGTCGCCCACCGTGACGAACGCGACCCGGGTACCGTCCGGCGACACCACACCCTCCCAAACAGGGGGGATTATCCGGACGTGTTCGCGCCGATCGGCCCCGGAAGCCGTCACGGAGACGAGCGTGTTGCCCGCCATGAAATAGATGCGTCTGTCCGGGCCGTAGCTGGCCAGCGGCGGAGCGGACCCCACGTTGCGGACGACCGTCACCGCTTCGCCCCCACCGGCCGGAAAACGCACCAGGTCCTGCCACGCATTGTGGACCAGTGCCCGACCCCGCGCCGTCGCCCCGGATCCGCGGGCCGCAACGACCTCACTCCCGTCGGGGCTCCAAACCGGGTTCATGTACTCTCCCGCGCGCAACGAAACTTGTTGCGCGGCCCCGCCGCCGGCCGGAACACGCCACAGATGTCCCCCCTCGGCCCAGTCGAAGGTCACGAAGGCGATCTCGCTCCCGTCGGGGCTCCAGGCCGGAGCATACTCGAACCCCGCCGCAAAGCCGTCGGGCGTCAGTCGCCGGGGCTCTCCGCCCGAGGCGTCCTGCACCCAGATCCTCCCGACCGCCTCGAACGCGATCCGGCTCCCGTCGGGCGATCCGGCCGGCCACCGGGGGAACCGCGCGTCGAACGACTCGGCCGGAATCTCCCTCTTCCCGTACGCCATTTCGGAGATGGTGCGGTGCACCTCGGCCCGGAAGGGGATGGTCGTCACTCCTCCACCCCCCACATCGAGCACCCGGATCCCGCCACCCTGCGACAGGTAGATCCGCGTGCCGTCGGCGGACCACGCAAACCGGGGCAGCACAGGCGCCGCTCGGGTGATCTCCTGGGTCATGTCCCACTCGACGGGGTCCATGATCAGCCGTTCGGCGCCCGTCTCCAGATCCCGCAGCCACAGGCCCGTGCGCGGGCCGAAGACGTGGCCGCGGTACTCGAGCAGGCCATCGGGGATTCGGCGTCCGAAGGCGAGGAAGCGGCCGTCGGGAGAGATTTCCGCGGCAAAGGCGCCACCGCTCGTCAAACGCCCCTGCTGCTGCGACCGCCCCTGCGTAACCGGCGTGATCTCTCCGCTGGCGAACTCGAGCCGCCGCAGCTGGAAGTCGCCGAGCGAGGAGTCCTGACCTCCGTAGGGGAGCGGCGTGCCAACGAACTGGTGGAAGTAGAGATACTGTCCGTCGGGCGACACCGAAGGCCAGCCGGGCATCTCGATCGTGTACCCAACCAGCTCGACCCCGGTGCCGCCGTCGCGGTGGTACATGAACAGGCCATACTCGAAGAGGCCGCCCCCGCCCATGCTGGTCTGCCGAACCACGATGTACTCCCCGTCGGGCGTCCACACGGGCTCCATGGCCCGGATGTCCATGTCCGTGAAGACGGCGCGCGGATCCGACCCGTCGGCGCCCATGATCCAGAGGTTGTTCTGGCCCAGGCGGTCCGAAATGAAAGCGATCTCCGCACCGTCCGGCGAGTACACGGGATGGATGTTGAGCGCCAACCCGGAGTCCTCCGTGAGATTCTCCGCATCGCCCCCGCCGGCGGGCATCCGGTAGACGTGCCCCAGCAGGTCGAACACGATCCAGCGTTCGTCGGGCGACACGTCCACCGACATCCAGGTCCCCTCGGTGGTCGTGAACGAGATCTCCCGCGTCTCGCCCCGAGGCTGCGTGATGTCCCACTCCTGCGCCGCGGCGCGAGTCGTCGCGGGAGTCGGCAGCAAGCTGAGCGTGAAGACGATGGGGGTGAAGAGAGCGATGGCCCTGGCGCGGCTGAACACTGGACGCCTCCGGTGCGGAAGTGGGAGCGGGAGCAGGAGAATGTGGCGAGTGCAGCGGACGGCGGCCACCCGGCGCATGGCCCCCCTGTCGGGTTCGCCTCCGGCATCGCACCTTACCTCTGTTTCGCCCAGTTTCGCACGCGCCCGTCGCAACCCGGATGGAGACAGGAAGATGATCCGCTCTCGCACTCGCCCAGCAGTTACACCTCCCCACGCACGCTTTCGCCGCTTCGGCCCCGCGGTGCTTTCCCTCGCTGCCGCCTTCGCGTGCGCAGTGTCCGCCGGGACGCTGCACGCCCAGGACGCCGCTGCCCAGGACGACCCGACCGGAGCGAGGGCGATCCTGGACGCGAAGGAGTGGGTGCAGCCTCCTTCCGAGATCGCGGAGGCGGTCCTGGCGCCCCGCTACCTGAACGTCTCGCTCAACCGGCCGAGCGCGGATGGCGCGTGGTTCCTTCAGGAGGTCAGCGACGGACCGGTCACGATGGATCGCTTCTCGCGTCCGTTCGACGAGCTCGGAGGACAGTTCCTCGAGCCGCAGGCGAACCGCCACCGCTCGCTCTCGATTCGGAGCCTGGCCGGCCTGCGGGTCATTTCGGCAGCGGACGGCTCCGTGAACGACATCGAGGTCCCCCGCGGTGCGCGGGTCTCGGGCGCCCAGTGGTCGCCGGACGGCTCACAGCTCGCCTTCTTCGTGCACACAGACGACGCCACCCACATCTACGTGGCCGACCCGGCGAGCGGCGATTCGCGGCAGGTCACCCGCGACGCGGTCCTCGCCACGATGGTCACCACCTTCGAGTGGACCTCGGGCGGCCACGAGATCGCGGCCGTGCTGATCCCCGACGACCGTGCCTCGCGCCCGATGGCGCCTTCGGTGCCGAGCGGCCCCCAGGTCAAGCAAACCGAAGACGGCAAGAACGTCCTGCGCACGTACGCGAGCCTGATGGCGACGCCGCACGACGAAGCCCTGCTGGAGTGGCACGCGACCGGGCAGCTGGCCACGATCGCCGTCGACAACCGCCGCGTGACGAACATCGGCGCGCCTACGATGATCCGCAGCTTCGACTTCTCGCCGGACGGGATGCACGCGCGCGTGACCACCATGCAGCACCCGTTCAGCTACATCGTACCCGTGACGAGCTTCGGACGCGTCGAGGAGATCTGGGACCGCGACGGCAACGTGCTTGCCGAGATCGAGGAAACGGAACTGAACACCGGCATTCGCGGCGCTCCGTCGGCTCCCGGCGTGGCCGGCGACGAGGAGGAGCCCGACCGTCGCAACATGGCCTGGCGGGAGGACGGCGCCGGCCTCGTCTACCTGCGCATGGAACCCGCGCCCGAAGAGGAAGAGGGTGCTGACGAGGCGGAGCCCGAGGAAGACGAAGAGGGGAGCGCGAGGCGCATGGACCGGGTGATGCTCTGGTCGCCCCCCTTCGGCGAGGACGACGAGACCGTCCTGTACGAAAGCCGGCAGCGCATGTCGAACCACCGGTACTCGGAAGACTACGGCTGGCTCTTCGTCACCCAGGGAGGTGGCGGCGGCGGTCGGGGCGGCTTCGGAGGCGGTGGGGCGAGCGGCACGCGCACCGAGTACGCGGTCCGGCTCGACGACCCGGAGACGCGCTACACGATCAGCGAGTGGGACACGGAGGAGTTCTACGAGAATCCCGGGTCGCTGCTCATGAACAGCGGGCAGGCCGGCGGGGGTGCCGCCTTCCGGTTCGGCGGCGGTGGCGGCGCGGCGTCCGGGTCGCACTTCGTCGAAGTCACCGGCGAGGCGGGCGGCGAGTCGGTCTTCCTCATGGGGACGGTCTACAACGAGGATCCGCTGGCCGAGTCGCCGAAGAGCTTCCTCGACCGGGTGGATCTCCGCACCGGGGACACGGAGCGCGTCTACGAAAGCCCGAATGACGACCAGTCCGAGCGGATCACCACCGTGGTTGACGCCGATGCCGGACGGTTCGTGGTGCAGCGCGAGACGCCTACCGAGGTCTCCCAGGGCTACATCGTGGACGGCGGCGCGCGCACGCAGCTCACAAACAACGTCGACTACACTCCGGACCTGACCAACGCGCCTCGCCAGCGCTTCACGGTGGAGCGTCCGGACGGCTTCCGCTTCCTTGTCAACGTCACGCTGCCGCCGGACTACCAGGAGGGTGAGCGGCGCCCTGCCATGTTCTGGTTCTATCCCCGCGAGTACGAGGATCAGGAGGGCTACGACGAAGGTGCGCGCACCTTCAACAAGAACGCCTTCCCCAACTTCGGCACCCGTTCGATCGAGTACCTGATCCGGCTGGGGTACGTGGTGGTCGAGCCCGATGCGCCGATCGTCGGCGAGGAGGGGCGCATCAACAACAACTACGAGCACGATCTGCGCAACAACCTCGCGGCCGTGATCGACGAACTCGACGCACGCGGCCTGATCGACAGGAAGCGGCTCGGGTTGGGCGGCCACTCGTACGGCGCATTCGGCACGCTGAACGCGATGGTGCACACGCCGTTCTTCAAGGCGGGGATCGCCGGTGACGGCAACTACAACCGCACCTTCACCCCGCTGGGCTTCCAGAGAGAGCCGCGGCACTTCTGGGACGCCCGGGAGGTCTATCTGGGCATGTCGCCGTTCGTATACGCGAACAACCTGACCGGCGCGGTGCTGCTGTATCACGGAATGCACGACCAGAACGTCGGCACCGCTCCCGACCACTCGCCGCGCCTCTTCCATGCCCTCAACGGCCTGGGCAAGGATGCCGCGATGTACCTGTATCCGTTCGAGGACCATGGCCCGGCGACCCGTGAGACGCTGCTGGATCTGTGGGCGCGCTGGGCTGCATGGCTGGAGGTTCATCTGGCCGCGGAGGAGCGGCCCGTGACCTGATGGCGTCCCGTCGAGGGGAGCCGTGAGGGCCTCCACTCACCCGGATCGCTCGCTCGGCCTGCTCGGCGCCACCGGCGTCGGAGTGGGCGCCATCGTCGGGGGCGGCATCCTCGCGCTCGCGGGCGTCGCCTTCGCGACGACCGGCCCGAGCGCGATCCTGGCGTTCGCCCTGAACGGATGCATCGCGCTGATCACGGTGTATTCGTTCGCGGAACTCGCCGCGCGGTTCCCCCAGTCGGGCGGGACCTACACCTATGCGCGCAAGGTTCTGACCGTGGAGGCCGCCTTCGGGGTGGGGTGGGTGGTGTGGTTCGCTTCGGTGGTCGCGGCGGTGCTCTACGCGATGGGCTTCGCGGTCTTCTTTGTACCATTCGCGGAGCAGATCGCGCTTCTTGCCAACGGCGAGGTGCCGGATTGGATCGGTTCGCGGCTCGCTCTGGTCGTGTACGCGCTGATCGCCGTCGGCTTCTACAAGTGGCGGCTGACCCGGGCCGCGGGGGGACCCGGACAGTGGGAGACGGTGGGGAAGGTGGTCGTCTTCGTGGTGCTCATCGTTGCGGGCTTCCTGGTCCTGGCCTCGGAGGCGCCGGCCTCCGGAGCGCTTTCCGCGCGCTTTCGGCCGTTCTTCTCCGACGGCCTGCCCGGACTGGTCCAGGCGATGGGTTACACCTTCATCGCGCTGCGGGGCTTCGACCTGATCGCCGCGGTCGGCGGCGAAGTGCGGGACCCGGAGCGCAACATTCCCCGGGCGATGTTCCTCTCGCTGGGCACGGCCCTGGTCATCTACCTGCCGCTGCTCTTCCTGATCGTCGCGGTCGGGTTCCCGGACCGGCCGGTGGTCGAGGCCGCGGCCGCGAATCCCGAAATCCTGGTGGCCGTGGCCGTTCGCAACTTCATGGGTTCGGCCGGCTACTGGCTGGTGGTCGCGGCGGGGCTGCTATCCATGCTCTCGGCGCTCCAGGCCAATCTCCTCGCCGCTTCGCGCTTCGCGAAGACCATGGGAGCGGACCGCACGCTGCCCCCGCGGTTCGCCAGGCTGGCGCCCGGCACCGGCACGCCCACTGCTGCCGTACGGTTCAGCGCCATCGTGATCGCCTTCCTGATCATCGCGGTCCCGAATGTCGCCGCCGCGGGCGCCGTCGCCAGCCTGATCTTCCTGGCCTCGTTCGCCCTGACCCACATGATCGGCTATCTGGCGCGCAGGCGCGCAGGCAAGGCCCCCGGGTTCCGTACCCCGTTCTTCCCGCTGATTCCCGTCCTCGGCGGGGCGTCCTGCGTGGCCATCGGGCTCTACCAGGCCGTCGCGGTGCCCCCGGCGGGCGTCTTGGCCGCCATGTGGCTCGGCGTGGGCGCCGTGCTCTACTCGCTGTACCTGGCGCCCAGGGCCCGGGCGGTGGACGCTTCTTCCGAGGCGCGCGATCCCCAGATGATGAAGCTGCGCGGCCGCCGCCCCGTGGTGCTCACCCCCATCGCCAACCCGGCCAGCGCCGAGACGATGGTCACCATGGCCAAGGCGCTGGCGCCTCCCGAGGTATCGCGCGTGCAACTGCTGTCGGTGGTCGCCCCGCCGCGCCGCTACCCCGAAGAAGGCCTGCCGCGCGGCGTGCGCGATGCCCAGGCCGTCCTGGGAGGCGCGCTCGGCGCGGCGCTCAAGGTCGACCTGCGCCCCGAGGCGCTGATCACCCTGCATGGAGATCCATGGGGCGAGATCGCGCGGGTGGCCGAAGCGATCAGGTGCGAGAGCCTGCTCCTGGGGATCGGCCAACTCGATGGTTCTCTCATGACCGGTTCGCTGGCCGGACTCATCGGCGCTGTCGATGCGGATGTGGTGATCCTGCGAGCGCCCGCCGACTGGACGCCCGAGCAGGCCCGGCGGATTCTGGTGCCGTCGCGAGGGGGACGTGATCAGAGCCCGGTGCGCGCCCGTCTCCTTGGAAGCCTCACCCGCGAAGCGGCCCGCGACATAACCTTCCTGGGCGTGCTGTCCGAGAGGGCGGGCCAGGCGATGCACCGCAGGGCACTGCGTGATCTCGAGAGGCTGGCCTGGGACGAGGTGGGCGGGGGCGCCCACGCCGAAGTGGCGATCGGCGACGACATGGTGACCGAGGTGTCGAGCCGTGCGGCGGACACCGATCTGCTGATCCTGGGGTTCCATCGGTCCGGCCGCCGCCGTGCCGTGTTCAGCACCCGCATGCTGAGGATCGTGCAGTCGACCGAGTGCCCTCTGCTGATGATCAGCCACCGGCGGGCCGCGTCGATGTTGCCGGAGTCCTCCATCCTGGCGAAGGCGGGGCGGTAGTTACTCATATACTCATATACTCACATACGCATGTTGCGCACCCGCGCGGCCCGCATCCGCCGGGCTCAGCGTCCCTCCGCCTCGCGCAGCATCCCTTCGTACACCGCCGCCGCCTCATCCACCCGCGACAGGAATCGCTCCCGATCCGCCGCCGTGACCCAGCGGTCGCGCTCGACCACCCGCGCCCGGAACACCTCGACCGCGGCAAGCAGGAAGCGGATGTCCTCTGCCGACCGGTATTCGCGGCCGCCGGCGACGATCCACACGGGACTGGTCTGAGCGAAGGCGTAGCTGTCCGCGACGAGTGGGGACGCCGGCCCCAGCGCGCGTGCCGCGATCCAGCCACTGCCGTCGAGTTCGACCACGCTCTCCAGCCGGAAACGTTCGCCCATTGCGCCCACATCGTGCGCCTCGGCGACCTCGCCGTTGACCACGATCTCCACCCGGTCAAGCGGACTGTTGGTGGCGACCTCGATGACGACTTCGTGTGCGCCCGCGGTGGCCCCGCCGCTTTCGTCCACCGCGATCTCGCTCCCCGGCAGCCGCCCATCCACCCTCAGGAAAAGCAGCGGCCCGTTCGTCGCAAACGTGCGCCGATCCCGGATCGCCGACAGCCACGCCTCGACCGACAACGGACCATCCAGGTGCGCGTAGGTGCGGCTCGCCCCCGGACCCGGATCGCGCCACACATCCGAGAAGTTGTCGGTCCCGCCGGTCGCCGCGATCCGGAAGCCGGCGTTCAGAATCCGGTAGTACATCTCCGCGTTGTAGAGTTCGTCGTACCAGAAGCAGATCACGTCGTAGAAGTCGCCCGCGCCGAGGGCCACGTCCACCGGAATCTCCTGCGTGCCGACGCGTTCCGGCGTGTCCACGGCGCCAGTGAAGGGGTGCATGAATCCGCCCGTCGCGCCCTGCGCCCGCGCCGCCTCCAGATAGTCGGCGTTCAGGCGGTCGGCCGCGAAGGCTGTGTTGGCCGCGCCCCCGACGAGCGGCGTGATGAACTCGCGCACGCCCGCCAGACCCACGTGGCCGAACGATCCGCGGAACTCCTGCGCGTACTGCAAAATGTGGTCACCGGTCGACAGGGGATGAGGACGGCCCGTCAGGTCGTCCCAGCGTCCCATGAGCCGTGTCCCGTCCATGTGGATGAGTGAGATGGAAACGTGGAGGTCCTCGCTGACCAGGGCGTTGAAGAAGTCCTGGTGCGTGAGTCCGTAACGGCCCTGATGGAGGTCGTGCACATGGGTGTCGCCCGCATGCCAGCCCATGGCCGGCGCATCGACAAGGCGCGCGAGTGCGAAGCGTTCCTCGCTGCGCCCGCCCTCGCGCACCGCCACCGTGACCTCGACCGGACGGTACTCCAGGCCGCGCCGCACGGCGACCGTGACCTCTCCCGCCGGGACCTCGACCTCGAAGGCGCCGTCAGTGCGGAAGTAGTGCGTCTCGGTCGGCGACAGCACGCGGTGGAAGGCCCCGCGCGGCGAGTAGGCGCGCCCGTCCGCGGCCACCACCGTGACCCGCGCCGGGACGGGACGGCCGCTCTCGTCGACCACCGTGCCGCTCAGCGTCCCGACCGGCCCCGCGTGCCTGCGATCGCTCACGTCCAGGGTGCGCCACGAACTCCGCGCACCCCCCGACACCGCCATCACATGGAGCCGTGTGGCTCCCTCCTCATTCGAGACGAACGCGATCTCGCGGCCGTCGGGGCTCACACGCGGCATGAGTTCGTGGCTCGTGCCGCCCGTCAGCCGCAGCGGATTGCCGCCGCCTGCGCCGACCAGCACCAGGTCGTTCGACCCCGCGTCGTCGGAGACGTAAACGAGGCCGCTCCCGTCGGGCAGCCAGTCCGGCCGCGCCCGCCACGCAGTCTCCTCCGCGCGCACGAGCACGCGGTCGCCGCCGTCCGGCCCCTGCGTCCAGATCCCGCCCGTCCCCGACATGCCGGGAGACGGAGCCATGTACGCCATCGCCCCCTGCGCCGAAATGCGCGCCTGGTACTGGCTTCCCGGACCGGCCAGAACCTCCTCGCGCTCGCCCGTCGCCACCTCGACCCTGTGCACGTCCATCCCCCGTCCCATTGTGGTGAAGTAGACGAAACGGCCATCCGGGCTCCACGCCGGCTGCACATCGACCCCGCCGCCTTCGACCAGCCGGGTGACCGCGCTGCTCTCCACCTCGAGCAGCGCGATGTCGAGCCCGTCGCCCGTCTCCACGGTCATCGCGATCCGCAAGCCATCCGGGCTCCAGCTCGGCTCGAAGTGATACCAGGGCCCCGTCGTGAGCTGCTCGGCCGTGCCGCCCCGCGACGGAATCCGCCAGATGTCGCCCGCCATCGCGAACGCGATCCAGCGCCCGTCGGGCGACCACGTGGGGCTCATCGGACCCGTGCTGACCGGCGGCAGCATGTGCAGCTCGCCGCGGATGTTGCCGTTCAGGCTGGGGTAGCGGAGGACTTCGGCGCGGTCTGCCGGCCACGCGTCGGCGGGTGCCGCCTCCTGGGCGTCCGCGCCCGTCTCCGCCTGGGCCTCAGCGTCCGTCTCCTCCCGGGCCTCCGCGCCCACCGCCTCCCCGCCCGTGGCGGACGCCTGCTCCGCCGGCTCGCCACAGCCGGCCAGCAGCACGCACAACAGCAGCCAGCCACCGCTCCGCCGAGACCCTAACGTTACGTCAGGGTCGGGCCCCGCGCCGGCCAGTCCGGCCGCAACCGGTTTGCCTCGCACCCCCGCCGCGCCCAAGATGGACGCAGGCCGAAGAGCTGCTTTCAACGGAAAGAACAGAGCCATGAAGACACGCTGGATCGGGTGCATTTCAAGCCTTTTGGTAATGGCGGCATTCACTCCCGCCCGCGCACAGGACGTTGACTACCATCGCGCGGAGAGGCTGCTGGGGTGGCATACGTCGCCCTTGATTTCAGGAACACCGGTCACCCCGAACTGGATCAACGATACGGACCGCTTCTGGTACCGCAACGGAAGTCATCGAGTTCACAACTTACTGTGACCGTTGACCTTACGGGACTCACACACCGTATTCCCGCTGTTTGATTCCCGCCAATCGACTTGGGTCAGGCGCGAACTCTCGGGCGACTCTCCAAAGCCTTCCTGAGCTGTCCAGCGTCGGCCTGCTGATAACAGCGGAGCACCGTCTGGGCCTCCTTCCAGCCGCCCAGTTCGCACAGCACCTTGAGCGGCAAGTCCATGAGATCCGAAGCGAACTTCCGCCTGAGCGAATGCCAGCCTCTCCCTCGCCGGGGTTCCAGCCCCGCAAGGCGCTCGGCCTTGTGCCACCATGCACCCGCCAGCCTAGAGCTGATGCTCGCCGAGGGGTCCCGCAGCGCGGGCAAGACCGGCGTCTTCCCGTTCCCGGGGTTCGTTTCGCGCGCCTCCTCCAACACTGCTACCGCCTCGTCCGTCATCGGCGTGACGTGCTCGTAGCCGGTCTTCTCGTGTTCAGCGCGCCACCGCACCTCGCGACCCTCGAAATCGATGTCCCTCCAACGAAGGTTGCGGATGGCTCCGATTCGGTGTCCGGTCTCGTGGGTGAGCACGAACGCGACGCGGAACCGCCAATCGACCTGCCGGGATATCCCGAGCATCGCCTGGTACTCCTCCTCCGAAAGGACGACGCGGGTGGGGTTCTTCTCCTTGGGCGTCTTCAGGCCCCTCAGCGGATTCGAGTCGAGCAGGAGTCTCCCCTGCTCGTCCCTGGACTTCGCCGCCCAGTTGAGCACCGCGATCAGGAACCGCAGGTCGCACTCGACCGTCCGGTCGGATACGGGTTTGCCGCT
>LXNI01000862.1_pt1 | contig 31377 bp, 33 predicted proteins | sample 809091 | NCBI WGS metagenome assembly LXNI01 (sample SAMN04870527, study PRJNA318959) | sponge metagenome | biome: 01000161; feature: marine sponge reef; material: water | host: Sarcotragus foetidus | place: Greece: Milos, Mediterranean Sea | collected 2013-05-29 | depth 5-7 m | reverse complement strand
CTGATGGACCTGCCGCTCAAGGTGCTCTGCGAACTCGGAGGCTGGAAGGCGGCCAAGACGGTGCTCCGCTGCTACCAGCAGCCGGACGAGGCGCAACTCAGGCAGGCAATCATGAGCCGCCACAGGCAGCGGGGCTGAAATCCAGTCGGCGGGAATCAAACGCGAGAATTCGCCCGCGTAATCCCCTAAGTTCAATGACCACAACAGATCCGCACGGGATGGCAAATGCTGGGCCATCGCGTCCTGGTATCCGCCCGACGCGAACAGCGTCTGGAAGCACTGGGCGAAACGCGCTGCCGCTACCTGACGACCGACGCGTTCAACGGCCTCCTCACCCCGCTCGTGATCCTCCTGTTCGGCCGGCTCGTCCGCCGGGGCTTCAACGACATGGCATGGTCGCTGAAGAAATTTGCGGAAAGGGCTGGTGACGGCTGACCGGTCCCGGGCTGACCAATCCCGATCGAATCCCAGTGGCGACGCGCGGTTTCACCGGCCACCGCCAGAGGGCGCCCCAGGCAACTGCAAGGTGATCGTCGCCACGGGCTTGTCATCGGACATGATCATGGTCACGGATACCCGGTTCGTTCGCTCACCCGCGGTCACCTCCACGGTCGTGCGATCCGTCGGAATCCCGCAAAACCGAAACGCACCGCGGGAATTCGTCAGGGCAAGGGCAGTCATGGCCCTCCCCTCAAACGGATCCGTCGGGTGGGGCTCATACCACTCCGCCGTTACCCTGATCCCCGGAGCCGCCGACCCGGGCAAGGGCAGGACCACGTGGCCCGCCAAAACCCCGGTGAACGGCTTCCACTGGTCCAGCCCGCACGCCTGGGCCAGCACCCGGTGCGGGTGAGCCGGCTGGAGACTGACAGCCGTCGTGTCTCCGGGCCGTACTGCAGCCTCCACCAAAGGGTATTCCCAGTCCAGCTCACCCATCGACGGGCGAAGGTACGCCAGTTCGTAGGTGCCCTCCGGCAACCCGGGGATCACGAACCGTCCCTCCGCATCCACATCGGCGGCCAAGCCCACGTGCACAAGTCCCACCCGCCCCCCCGCTTCCATCACAGCGGCCCCCGCCTCCTGGACCTGCCCCACAATGACGCCTCCATCCTCGTCATGGGTGATCCAGTCCGTCTCCCGCGCGCCGCCCTCCGGCACCCGTCCGCCCTCTTCGACCGGGGGGAGCCGCTCGGCGTCAAGGTCCACGATTTTTCCCAACTCCTCCACCAACCGCGCCACGGATAGTTGTGCAAGTTCCATGGTGATCGAGACGGTATCGCCGGGAGCCACATCGATTCGCCCCACGGTGTCCGTCGTCATACCGAAGCGCTCCGCCCGAATCGAATACCGGCCCGGACCGGGGACGGCAAACTCGAATTCGCCGTCCATGTCCACATGGCGGCGTTTCAATTCCTGGTGGGTGCTGTCGCTTAGGAACACGAGTACGTCGGTCATCCGACTCCGGGTTGTGGAATCCACCACGACACCGCGGATGACTTGCGCACCGGCTCCGCCCGCCCAGGGTCCCGGTGCCAGGCACGCGAGGAGTGCGAGGGTGGGTACGATTCTGAGCTTGGTCACGAGGTCACCTCCCGGGTTCTCCGACTGCCTCAACATCGCGGGCCGGTGTCCTCCGCGCGAACTATCGAGCGCTGAAACGCGGTTCCCGGACCAACTCCAGGGTGATCGTGACCACGGGCTGGTCCTCGGACAGGACCGCGGTCGCTGACACCCGGTCCCTGCCCTCGCCCGCGGTCACCTCGACGCCCGTAAGATCCGCAGGGATCCCGCAAAGGCGATACGCCCCGATCGAGTTCGTTTCCGTGGCGGCGTGCATGGCCCTCCCCTGCAAGGGCCCGGATCCTGTCGAGCGCCACTCCTCCCACCGGGCCACGACCCTGGTCCCCGACGCCGCCAACCTGGAATCCGGCAGAACGACATGTCCCTGCAATACGCCGGTGTAAGGAGTCCAATCCCGCAGTCCGCACGCCCGTGCCAGCACCGCGTCGGCATCAGCCGCCTCGAGACGGACGGTCGTCGTGTCTCCGAATCGTACGACAGCGTCGGCCAGCGGATAGTCCCGGTCCAGCCCGCCCAGCGACGGGCGAAGATACGACAGTTGATAGGTACCCGGCGGCAACCCGGGAACCACAAATCGTCCCTCCGAATCCAGATCGACCGCAACACCCACACCCACAAGCGCCACCCGTCCCCCCGATTCCATCGCGGCGTCGCCCCTCTCCCGGACCTGCCCCCTGATCGCGCCGCCGTGCTCCGCAAATGCGATCTTGCCCGACTCGCCAACGCGCGCCTCCATCACCCATCCGCCCACTTCGACGATTCCCTTCAGCCGCGGGCGCCGAACATTGTAATGCAGGACCCTCCGCTGCTCCTCCACCACCCGCGGCATGCGGATGTACCACTTCGACACGATCCAGGTCCGGTCGGGCAGGCTCCGGAAATCGACCCGCCCGCCGATCTGGTCGCTGTTTACCGCTTCCGCCGGCCCCGGCAGGTTCAGGTAGTTGAACTCGAGCCACTCCAAACCGCCCGTCTCGCGCGAGAGCCAGAGGACTCCCTGGATATGAGTCCGCCGAGACTGAATCCGGACCGGGCGAAACTCCAGGCCGACCAGGTGGGGGTTGGATTCGTCCCGGGGGCGCAGCTGCATGCAATGCGTGTCCAGAAACTCATCGGAGAGAAGCACATGCGCATCCGGTGCGAAATAGCGATTCCCTCCGGATTCCCGGACCACCCAACCTCCGTCGAGCAGCTCCTCGACGGGAAGGCTTTCGATCGGACGCCCGTTTGTCGTGCTCCAGAAGCTGTGCGTCTCGCTGAGGATCTTCAGGGAACCCGGCTCCAGTTCCCGGACGTACTTCCCCAGGTCATGGACATACACGCCGGCCGAGCTGGTGAAGTCGGCGGCGTTCAGCGCCTTGCGGGCCTCCTCCCAGATTCTGAGCGTCTCGATGCCGAGGTCCCGGGACAGCTCGCAACGGCGGTCTCCCGATGCCTGAAGTCCCTCGAGGGCGATGGGGAGGTGGGCGAGGGCGATTCTGAGCGAGACTGTCTGGTCGGCGGCCACGTCGATCTGCTCGACTGTGGCCGTCGCCATTCCCAGGCGTTCGGCCTGTATCGAATACCGTCCCGGACGGGGGACGGAGAAGCGGAATTCGCCGCCGGCATCTGCCAGGAACCGTTGGAGGTTCCGGTGGGCGCTGTCGGCCAGGGACACGAGGACGGCTGTCAGCGGTTGCTGGCTCGCGGAATCCACCACGACGCCGCGGATGACCTGGGCGCCGGCTTCGCGGGGGGCGAGGGGGTTGAGTGCCACGCACACGAGGACGGAGACGACCGCTGTGGCCATGCGAATGTTCATGCGATGCTCCCGCGTGTCGGGTCCTCGTCGCCTGACACTACGCAGCTCTGTCCTCAACCACCAGCCGCCGCCCCACCTTCCTGAGAGCCTTTTCGATCTGGCGGATGTGTGAGCGGTGATTCGGATTCACCAGCTTCCGGACCGCCCCCTCACTCAATCCCATCAACCGGGCCAGACCAACCTTCGTCAGGCCCTGCTCACGCATCGCGGTGTAGAGTGCAAGCTTCGCCGCGACGACCAGCGGAACCGCGACAATCTCCTGCCCGCGCGAAGCCGGTTCCGGCACCGGGATGTCCTCGCGACCCTGCACGTATGCCCCGAGCGCCACCGCCAGGGCGTCTTCAGCCATCGCGAGCGCCTCTTCCCGGTCGTCACCGCAGGTCAGTGCTTCCGGTACATTCGGGAACGAGACGGAGTAGCCGCCGCCTTCTTCGGGAGCCAGCACGCACGGATAGGCGTACCGCATCAAAAGTCCTCCCTTCGGATCTCCAATTGCTTCAACATGCTCCGCAGGGTGCCCGGATTCAGTTCGCCGTGCTTGACGACGGTCCGGCGGCTGCCTAAGTAGAGCATCCCATGGCTTCCTTTTCCACGACTGGGGTCGAACCGTACCTCAACGCCCGTCTTCCTGGCGTAGCGCCTGGCTCTCCTCACGAATTCCGCCCCGTTCACATTTCCAATATCGTACCGAACAGTACGAATGTCGAGAGGCTTCCAGGACGGACTTTTCTCGGATGACCCCCACCCCACCCGGCCGCCTCCCCGAAAACGTCGCGCATTTCGTGCGCCTCCTGCGTGCCGCCGGACTGCCTGTCGGACCTGGCCACACGATCACGGCGGTGCGGGCGCTGGCGGCCGTCGACGTCACGGCCCGGCGGCAGTTCTACTGGGCCCTGCACGGCACGCTTGTCGCCCGGCGCGAGCACCGTCACATCTTCGAGAGCGCCTTTCGGCTCTTCTGGCGCGATCCGTTCGGGCCGGACGAGGCGCTGGCCACGCTGTTGTCGCGGTCGCAGATCCCCCACGAGAAGCCGCCTTCGCGCGCCCCGGCCCGGCTGTCCCCGGAAGACGAGTCCGAGCTGCAACCCTCCGTCGACCCCGCCCGTGAAACCGTGCACGAGATCCCGCTGCGCATGGCGTTTTCGCCCGCCGAGGTTCTGCGCACCAAGGACTTCGAGGAGATGACCGCGCTTGAAGTGATGCGGGCGAAAGAGGCCATCAGATCGCTGCGGCTCGATCTACGCCCGGTGCTCACGCGGCGCCACGAGGCCGATCCGAAAGGGCGCTTCATCGACATGCGGCGGACGCTCAGGACCAGCGTTCGCACGGGAGGGTGCCCCCTGCCGCTCGAACGCAAGTCGATGAAGACGCGGCGGCCCACCATCGTCGCGCTCTGCGACATCTCCGGATCGATGGAGGCGTACTCGCGCATCCTGCTCCACTTCTTCCACGCGCTCACCAACGCCGGCGACCGGGTCCACACCTTCGTCTTCGGCACCCGCCTCACCAACATCACCCGGCTGCTGCGGGACCGGGACGTGGACCGCGCGCTCGATCGCGTCGGCAACACGGTGCAGGACTGGTACGGCGGCACCCGGATCGGCGCCGCGCTGAACGCCTTCAACCTGCACTGGTCGCGCCGGCTGCTGGCTCAGGGGGCGGTGGTGTTACTGGTGACGGACGGGCTGGACCGGGAGGGGGGGGAGGGGATCCGGTTGCAGGCTCGGCGGTTGCGGAAGTCGTGCCGGAGGTTGGTGTGGCTCAATCCGCTGCTGCGATACCGGGACTTTGCGCCGAGGGCGGCGGGGATCCGGGCGCTGCTGCCGGAGGTGGACGAGCATCGGCCGGTGCACAATCTGGAGAGTCTTGGGCAGTTGGCAGAGGTGCTTGGGGGGCGGGGGGCCGCTTTTCGTAGCAGGTCGTGAGATTTGGTACGTGACTTGCTGTCACTGCCTTCATGTCATACTATTGCTGTCATTGCCTTCACATCTAACCGGACCCCACCCATGGCCCAATTGACCGTCCGCAAGCTGCCCCGGCAGATCGTCGACAGTCTCAAGCAGCGCGCAGCCGTCAACGGCAGGTCCGCCGAGGCCGAGCACCGCGAGATTCTTCGCCAGACCCTGCTCCGCGCCGACGGGAGCTTCGCCGACCGCGCCCGGGCCATGCGCCAGCGCCTCTCGTCTTCCATCGACAGCACCGACACGATCCGCGCCGACCGCTACCGGGACGGCGAATGAAAGGCTATGTCGTTGACGCGAGCGTAGCGGTGAAGTGGCTGGTGGCCGAGCCGCATTCCGAGGAGTCGGCGACCCTGCTCGATTCGGATGCCACGCTCCTGGTCCCCGATCTGTTCTTTGCCGAGGCGACAAGCGCGTTGGCCGCAAAGCACCGGCACGGCGAGATGAACCAGGAAGAGCTGGCGGAAGCGGTGGACCTGCTCCGCGTTGCGCCGGTGGCTACCCCGCTTTCAATGCGGCAACTCGCCGCCTCCAGCGCCCGCCTGGCGGTCGATCTCGGACACCCGGTGTACGACTGTTTCTACCTTGCGCTGGCCATTCACGAAGACTACCCGGTCGTCACGGCGGACACCCGGTTCTACGAGAAGGTAAGCAGGCATCCCTACCTGGGGGACCGGGTGGTGCATGTGGGAGACCTGGACCCGGAGTAGCAGTACGGTCCCCGCCGGCCCGGTCACTTCCCCCCTGCCCCACCTCGTGGGGAACGGCCGTGAAGTTTCGCCGGGCATCATAGACAGGGCTTGGCCCTTGGCAAGCGGAGGCAACCCGACTGGCGCGCCAGGCGATGCCGCGCCTATCATGCCCTCAAGGTGCGCCGGCCAGGGTGGCGGGCGGCACCCCGAAACGAGGTGGACCCCGGTCAGGAAGGAGCATCGAGCATGAACACCAGGTTTTCTCGCCGACACTTCATGGGAAGCGCCGCCGCGGCTCTGGGCGCGCTAGGCCTGCGCCCGCAATCGGCCCTCGGCGTCACGCTCCGGCCGCCCCCTCCCGGCCTCACCCCCCTCGACCCTTACGACGATCTGGCCAAGCTGTCCTCCAACGAGAACCCGTACGGCCCGTCCGACAAGATGATGGCGTCGATGAACGCGGCCTGGAAGTACTCGAACCGGTACGGCTATCCCGACGGCGACATCCACGAGAAGATCGCTGAACACCACGGGGTCTCGACCCGGAACATCATCATGAACGCGGGGTCCGGCGAGACGTTGAAGGTGGCGGGTATCACCTTCCTTGAGCACAAGGAGAAGGTGGTCGGGGTCGAGCCTACCTACACGAGCGTGTACCGCGTGGCATCGGGAATCGACGCGGACGTGATCGCGCGGCCGCTTCTGTCCGATCACACGCAGGACATCGACGATCTCATCAAGGTCACGCGTCGCAACTACCGCGATGTCGGGCTGGTCTACGTGGTCAACCCCAACAACCCGACCGGCGTCATCGTCCCCGACTCGGACATCCGGCAGCTCCTCGACGGCATCCCCGAGGACATCCCGGTGCTGATCGACGAGGCGTACCACCACTTCATCCAGGATCCGTCGTACTCGAGCGCGGTGAAGTACATCAAGGAGGGCCGCAAGGTCATCGTCACCCGCACCTTCTCGAAGATCTACGGGATGGCGGGGCTGCGATTGGGCTATGGCATCGCCCCAACCGAGATGATCGAACAGATGCGCACCTATGCCACCGGCAGCGTGAACGCGCTGGTCAGGTGGGGCGCGGTGGCGGCGCTGGAGGACCACGAGTCCGAGGCGTGGGTCAAGGACACGACGATCAAGCTGCGGGAGGCCACGGCCGGGCAGCTGAAGTCGCAGGGCTTCGAGGTGATTCCCTCGGAGACGAACTTCTTCATGGTGCACACGGGACGTCCGGCATCCGAGGTGCGGGCCGAGTTCCGCAAGCGCGATGTGGCCGTGGGGCGCGACTTTCCGCCCATGCTGGACTACCTGCGGGTGTCGATCGGGACCGAGGAGGAAATGAAGCGGTTCCTGGTGGCGTGGAAGGAGATCTTCCCGGACGGGATGACGGCGACGGGGACGCGGTAGTTCGACATTTGCGGCCTGTGGCCCCGGGCGCCGCAGGCACCGCTCTGGAGATTCCGACCGCGCTCGCCCGCTGGAGGCCGGCCGGCCGTCAGCGCGGCCCGAACTGCCTCGCCGCCAGCAGGTCGTTGACCCTGGTCGGCACCAGAAAGCGGAACCACCAGGCCAGATGCGCCGTGCCGGTGACAAAGTAGCGTGCCCGCGGTCGGGGGCTCTCGAGGGCGTGGACCAGCTTCGACACCACCGCGCCCACTCCGCGCTCAAATGGATCCCTGGCCGGATCCGAACTGGCGTGCCGCGGATTCATCGTCTCTTCGTAGTGTTCCCGCCAGACGCTCCGGCTGGAGTCGATCCATCTGTCATGCTGTGCCCGGCCCTTGACATAGATCGACGTGCCGCGGATGGGCCCGGGCTCGATGAGCGAGACCTTGATCGGAGTCTTTCGCAGTTCGATGCGCAGGCAGTCCGTCAGTCCCTCCAGAGCATGCTTGGTCGCCGTGTAGGCGCCGCCAAAGGGAAGCGCGGTGATGCCCGCCGCGGATGAACAGTTCACGATCCGACCCTTCCCGCGCTCCCGCATGGCCCGCACCGCAAGCCGCGCAACCTCGTGTGGCCCATAGAGGTTGACCTGGAAGACGGCGTCCAGAGCGTCGCGGCCAAGGTCCTCCACGGCACCCGGCAGCGCAAAGGCGCCGTTGTTGAACACCGCGTCGAGCGCACCGTCGCAACGGGACAGCGTCTCGGCCATGGCCGCCTCGACCGATCCCTGATCCGCATAGTCGAGTGGAAAGCTCTCCAGGCCTTCGTCGCGGCGCGCCTGGCAGTCCTCTTTTCGCCGGCAGGTCGCAAAGACCCGCCAGCCGCGACGTTGTAGGGTTCTGGCCGATTCCAGCCCAATCCCCGAAGAGCAGCCGGTGATGAGTATCGTCTGTTCGATGGTTGCCTGGCTCCTCGTCACGGCTGGAGGGTGGGTTTCGGAAGCGGCGGAGCGGGATTGCAACTTACGAGTGTAGGTTTCCTGAAACCACTCCGGGAGATCACCGATGGGGAAGACGCTCGATAGCCGCCGGGCCAACCGGGCAAATGGACTGCGTTTGGCCGCGGTCATGCTCGCAGGCTGGACCGGGCCTGCGTTCTGTGCCGAGGCGGCTTCGCCGGTGGGTCTTTCGGACAATCCCGATCGCGGCGGTGGCCGAACGCCCCCATATGCGCAGGAGATCCAGTGCCCGGATGACCTGCAGGTCCTGGTGGAGCGGCCCTACGCGGTCCGCGCCGGGATCGAGGCCGGGTCGACGGTGCGGCTGCGGGTCGCCCCGGACGCCGGACCATGCGAGGCCCTGGTCGCCGGGCTCTTCGAACCGCGCGCGGATCCTTCCAAGCTGATGGGCACACGGCCGCGCCTGCTGTTTCACCTGCCGCAACTGCAGGCTCTGACCGACCGCGAGGGTGAGGTCGACTACTTCACGGTGCAGTTGCGGCCGGGCGTGGACGTGGACCAGGCGGCCCGGGATCTCGAACCGCTCCTGGTCGGGACCCGCGTGCACTCCGCAGCCGAGGTCGCCGACCGCGCGTCGACCACCTTTCGCGTGGTCAGCCGCTTTCACGCGGCCATCGCGGGGATCACCCTGGTGGCCGGCGGCGTTTTTCTGGCGTGCATCATGGTGCTGAAGGTGCAGGAGCGGAGGGCGGCGGTCGCGGCGGCGCGGCTGGCGGGCATCCCGCGACGGATTCTGATGGGGTGGACGGTGGCCGAGGCCGCGCTTCTGTCGGCGCTGGGGGGCTTGGCCGGGCTGGGCGTGGGGTTCGCCGCTTCGGCCATCGTGAACGCGTACTTCGGGCGCGTCTACGAAACGACCCTGCGGTTCTCGATCGTGACGGGTGAGATGGTGGTCCAGGGTCTCGTGCTCGCGGTGGTGCTGGGGATGGGGGCGGGGCTGGTAGCCAGTGCGCGGCTCTTCGCAACCGATCCGCTGGAGGTGTAGGGAGACGCCGATGCTCGCGCGCAACTCGATCCGCGAACTGCGGCACCGACCGCTCCGAACGCTGCTGACCGTGGCCGGGGTGGCGGTCTCGACGGCCATGCTCGCCGACATGCTCATGCTCGGCGGGGGCATCCAGCAGAGCTTCGGCGACTTGCTCGAGTCGCGGGGCTACGAGTTGCGCGTATCGCCCAGCGGCACGATCCCCTTCGACACCGAGGCCACGATCCCGGGGTTTGCGCGTCTGCAGGACAGCATTGCGGGGGTGGCCGGGGTGGAGCGCGTCGCCCCGGTACTGGCGATGTCGGTCAGCGTCGAGGGGGAGGGCGGCGGGGGGGAAGGTCCGGGGGATACGAGGCGGACACTCGCGCTGGGGCTCGATCCGGGGAATCGCAGCTTGTACGGGCTGGTGGACGGGGATGCGCCGGGGGCTGGCGAGGCGGTGCCGGATTCGAGGCTGGCCGACGCACTGGGCGTAGGTACGGGCGATCGTCTGCGGCTGGCGACCGCGAGCGGCTTCGGTACCTGGGGGCGTACCGCGTCGGTGCGGGTGGCGGGGACGGGGGACTTCGTCTTCGCGACCGCGCGCGACATGCCGGTGGCCATGCCTCTGGGCGACCTGCAGGCTCTTGCAGAGCTCGAGGACCAGGTCTCGTTCGCCATGATCCGGGTGCGCGACGGGCACGATCCGGAAGCCGTCCGCGACGGGATCGCGGCCCTGGCGAGGCGGGTCGAGGTGGTCACTCTGGCGGGCATCTCCGAGAAGCTGGACGAACGGTTGTCCTACTTCCGGCAGGTCGCGGTGATCCTGGGAAGCGTGAGCCTGTTCGTGGCCGCGCTGCTGATCGGGACGATCACGGCGGTTTCGGTGAGCGAGAGGCTGGGGGTGATCGCGGCGGTGCGGGCCATCGGGGTGTCGCGGCGGCGGATCGTGGGCGACCTGACCGCCGAGAGCGTGGTCCTGTGCGTGGTCGGGGGCGGGGTGGGGATCGTCCTTTCGGTGGTCGTGGCCGGATACCTCGAGTCGATTCTGGCCGGCTTCCCGGGCCTGCCAACGGCGGTGCGGTTCTTCGTGGTGCGACCGGAAAGTCTCGTGACCGCGTACGGACTGGTGATCGCGTCGGGGGCGGTGGCGGGGCTGGTGCCGGCGGTGCGCGCGACCGGGCTGGAGGTAACCACGCTGCTGCACAAGGAGGAACCGTGAGCGCGGAGACGATGGACGGGGTGTCGGAGCGGGGTGGGGGCGGCGCGCCCGTAGGGACTGGCGGGTCGGTCTCGGGCGAAGCGCCGGACACGATCGTCGTGGCGCGAGAGGTCACGCGGGATTATTGGCAGGGGCGCACGCGGGTGCGGGCACTGCGTGGCGCTGATGTCACCGTCCCGAGAGGCGACTTTCTCGCCGTGGCCGGGCCGAGCGGATCGGGCAAGTCCACCCTGTTGCACCTGCTGGGCGGCGTGGATCTTGCCACATCCGGCCACGTGCACTTCCTGGGCCGCAACCTGGCCGGGATGTCCGTCGAGGAGCGGGCCGCGCTCCGCCTGCGCGAGGCCGGGCTCGTCTTCCAGAGGTTCCACCTGCTCCCCATGCTGACCGCCATCGAGAACGTCGAGCTTCCCCTCGCGGCCGTGAGAGCGCCGCGCCGCGAACGCCGGGAACGTGCCGCCGCGGTGCTGCAACGCGTCGGTCTCGGGGACCGGCTGCGCCACCGTCCGAGCGAGCTTTCCGGCGGTCAGTGTCAAAGGGTCGCCATTGCGCGCGCCCTGGCCAACGACCCCGCGCTCGTCCTGGCCGACGAACCCACGGGCGAACTCGACCGGGCCACTTCGCGGCGCGTCCTCACGCTCTTCCAGGAGCTCAACGCCACCGGCACCACCCTGGTTGTCGCCACCCACGATCTCGAACTCGCCGCCGGGGCCAATCGCCGCATAGAGGTCGTTGACGGGAGGACACGGCCGTGATCGCGCGCCTGGTATGGGCGTCCTTCCTGCAGCGTCCCGCGCGCAGTCTCTTGCTGCTGACCGGATACGCGCTCGGTGTCGGCGTCACCATCGTGCTGCTGTCCGTCGGTGGCGCCCTCGTGGAACAGGCCCGTGACAAGGAGCTGGTCGGCGGCGGCGACCTCGTCGTCCTGCCCACCGGCATCGACCTCGAGACGCTCAAGACCGGCGGCGCCAGCTCCATGTACTTCTCGATCGAGCAGTCGTCCCTCCTCTACCGCCAGGTCCTCACGGGCCCACGGTTCGAGGACCGAATCGCGGCTGCCGCCCCCTGGATCGACGACGAACTCCTCTACCTGGAGGCGGATTCGGGCCTCGTGCCGATCTCCGCGGGCGCCACGATTCCCGGACTCGCCGCCCAACTGGAGGTGGCCCCGAAGCTGGTCGCGGGCACCTGGAATGACCTGGACGCCGACCGACGCTGGCGGGCCCCGACCGATGCCGAAGTCTATCGATCGCTCGACGCGCTGCACCTTCCCACCGGCGCCGCGGCCGCGGATTCCACCTGGGCCGAGTGGCACTACTTCAACGTGTTGCTCCCCGATTCCGGCTGGCTCTACCTGACCTACATGATCGCCGGCGACGTCCCGGACGGGCGCTGGGGAGGGCGCATGCTGGCGACGAGGGTGCGGCCCGGGTCCCCGGAGCGGGCCTACTCCGGGCAATTCCCCGCCGACGAGGTCGAGTTCCAGGAAGGGTGGCCCGACCTGGTGATCGGTCGGTCCAGCGTGATCGTCGAGGACGACGGAAGCTATGCCCTGGCCGCACGCATCCCGGCGGAGGCCAGCGGAGACCCGCTCGTGCTGAATCTCATCGTGGCCGCGCGGTCACGCCGCTATCTGCCACCGGTCGAAATCGGCGGAGAGGGAATCGTCTCCGGCTACACGGTCCCGCTCCTCGACGCGCGCGCCGCCGGCCGGGTGTGCGAAGGGTCGCGATGCCGGGAGATCGAGGACGCGCGCACCTATCACGACCACAACTGGGGCACTTGGGGCGGCGTCACCTGGGACTGGGGCCAGGCGCGGGTGGGCGACTACACGGCCCTGTACGGCGGGGTCAGCGACGGTGAGCGCGAACGCGGAGCGACGGGGCCGCGAATCCTCTACCTGACCGACGACATGGGGTTCGCGGGGATCTTCCCGATCCGGCAACTCACGACATGGTGGCCGGGCGGCGACCAGCGGACCGCACCGGACTCCATCTCGATCCTCGCGACAAGCGGCGCCGATTCGGTGGAACTCCACGTCGCCGTGGGCCACACCCGTGCCACGCCGGTCCCGTTGTGGGTGGACAGTCCAACTGCACTCTTCTTCCAGATGCGGGGTTCGGCCGCACTGTCGGGCCGTCTGCGGGGCGCCGTGGTCAGCGCAACCGGAGACGGGTTCTTCGAGACCTGGACGCGGTAGAGGTCCCCCCCCTCACCCCCTCCTCCGCCCCTTCCCCGAGTCCGCCTCAATCACGAGCGCCTCGGGGAACGGCGCGAACAACACCTGGTCCGCGACGTAGTCGGGCAGCGATCAGACACAATCACGAATGCACCCTCCCCTGCTCCCCGTACGCCGTCTCGGGCGGCTCCCGCAAATCCCACACCAGCCGCACCTTCTCCAGCACCTTGAGCACATAGTGCGTGACATCCACCTCCCACCAGTAGAACCCCTGCCGCTCCGACGACGGGTACCGGTGATGATTGTTGTGCCACCCCTCGCCCAGAGTCAGCAGCGCCACCCACCAGTTGTTACGCGAATGGTCCTTCGTGGCGTAGCGGCGCCGTCCCCACATGTGGGTCACCGAGTTGACGAGGAAGGTCACGTGATAGAGCAGCACCGTGCTGACGAACAGACCCCACCCGAGCATCTGCCAGGGTGTCGCGCCGAGCCCCGGGAACACCGCCTTGAGCCACCAGCCGACCCCGAAGAGAACGATGCCGAGGCTGAGCGGCGCCAGCATGTGCAGCCGGTCGAGGAAGCGCAACTCCGGGAAGCGCCGAAGGTCCCGCACCAGCGATTCGTCGTATCCGTCGTAGCGCCGCGACATGATCCAGCCGGCGTGCGCCCACCAGAAACCCTTGAGCCCGGGTGAATGGGCGTCGTGATCGGTGTCGGCGTGCCGGTGGTGAAGCCGGTGGTGCGACACCCACCAGAGCGGTCCGTTCTGACCGGCGGAGGCGCCGAGCCACGCCAGGGCGAACTGGAAGAAGCGGCTCGTCTTGAACGACCGGTGCGCGAAGTAGCGGTGATAGCCGCCCGTGATGCCGAAAAGTCGCACCCAGAAGGTGACCAGAAGGGCGATCAGCGCGGGCACGCTCACGCCGGTGAACAGCGCCCCCAGCGCCAGGATGTGCACTCCCGTGAACGCGTAGCTGCGCAGGAAGTCGATCCGGTCCGCGCTGGCCAGCGAATCGGGGTCCATGTGTTCCCGGGACGCGGTCTCGATCATCGTTCCTGCTTGAGGAACCGGTGGTGCGACACCCCCCACTCCCGGCCGCCCCCGTACCCGAAGGTCTCGGCGACCGCAAGGAAGAACAGCCGCCAGCGTTGCACCCAGCGGTCGGCGGACCCGGCCCCGTAGGTATCGGCGAAGATCGACGCCACCTCGTCGCGCGCGGCGTCCAGGTTGTCCAGCCATGCTTCGGCGGTGCGCGCGTAGTGACTTCCCGCGAGGAACCAGTCGACCTCCGGCATCAGTTCGCCGCGGAACTTCGGCACCAGCGATGAACTGGGCATGAGACCGCCCGTGAAGAACTCGCGGGCCATCCAGTCGCCGGGTCCCTCTCCGGAGAAACGGTACGCGTGCGAATGGTGACAGAAAACGTGGACGAAGAGCCGTGACCAGGGCCGCATCCAGCTTGTGATCTTTTTCACAAGGAGTTCATAGTTGTTCATGTGCTCGAACATCTCGACCGAGACCACGCGGTCGAAGCTCTCGGGTTCGAGGTCGAGGTCGGAGATGTCCGCGGTGATGACTTCGACGTTGCCGAGGCCCCGCTGGTGTGCCCGATCCTCGATGTGACGCCGCTGCGAGGCGGAATGTGACACCGCGACAATCCGGCTCCGCGGATACTGCTCCGCCGCGAAGATCGTCAACGCACCCCAGCCGCAACCGAGGTCAAGGATATCCTGGCCATCCGACAGCTTGGCCCGGGAACAGGTGAGCTGCAGCATGGCAAGCTCGGCGTCCGCGAGGGTGAAGTCCTGGTCGCCGTTGGGCCAAAGGCACGAGGAGTACTTCTGCCAGGGACCCAGAACCAGTTCGAAGAACGCCGCCGGGACCTCGTAGTGCTGCTCGTTCGCTTCGCGCGGCGCCTGTGCGATGGGTCCGGTGCGCAGGGTAGCCTCGTCCAGAGGAGGCTCCTCGGCGAGGGAGCGCAACCGTTCCCGCAACAGGGCTCGTATCCCGGTTCGGATGGCGGCGTCGGGCAACTTTCCAGACTCGGCGGCCGAGAAGGCCGATCGAGACAGTACTTCCTTTACGGTCATTGGTCGCTCCTGGGGAACCAGGGGATGAAGGCGCTGGTTGTGCGCTGATACCGCCGATACTCCTCGCCTCGCCGCTCCACCGAGCGCCTCTCGATGGGTGGGATTCCGGTGATGAACCGGATTGAGAGTAGCAGGAGGACGGGGGCAAAGAGAATGGCCCACAGTGGTGCATTGCCATACGCGACCGGCACATAGGCCAGCCAGTGCAGCCACTCGAAGAAGTAGTTGGGGTGACGGGAGTAGCGCCAGAGGCCAGTACGACACACACGGCCCTCGTTGCCCGCAGTGGCCCGGAAGCGCGCCAACTGGCTGTCCGCAACCGACTCGCCCACCACCGACACCAACCAGATCGCCAAGCCCGCGATATCCGCGACCCGGAGCGACGGCTCCGACGACCTCATGGCGAGCAGGAAGTGCACCGAGAGCACGATCACCAGCGCTGCCTGCGCCTGGAAAAACACGAAGAACTTCACCGGCGCGGCGCGACCCCATTTCGTACGCAGATCCCGGTAGCGGCCGTCCTCACCCGGCTTCCTGACCCGCCCCAGCAGGTACCCGGCCAGGCGCATCGACCACAACCCCGCCATCGCGGCCACCATCCACCGCCGCCACCCCACCCCCACCGGCACGGCCGCCGCATAGAACACCGCCGCCACCCCCAACCCCACCGTCCACGCCAGGTCCACCACATCGGCTTCCTGCGTCTGGAGCTGCCGGTACCACAGCACGGCCATCACCGGAACGATCGCGACCGCCACCACCCCCACGGAGAGTGCAGCGCTCATCATTTCACCGTCTCACCCTTCCGTTCCAGTACGAGCTGCCAATCGGCCACGTAGCGAGTGCGGAACGCCGCCTCGCAGTACGCAAAGTAAAACTCCCAGCGCCGCAGGAAACTCTTGTCGAACCCCAAGTCGTACAAGGCGTTCCGCTGTTCCAGCAACCGTTCCCTCCACGCGGCCAGCGTAGGGCCGTAGTGCGGTGCGAGGTCCTCCCGGCCGACGATCCGGAGCGCGGTCCGGCGCAGTGCCCGCTTCATCGCCCCCAGCGACGGCAGGTGCGCACCCGGAAAGATGAAGCGCTGAATGTAGTCGGGGCGCAGCCGGTAGCGCAGGTAGCGATTGTCCGGGATCGTGATCACCTGAATCACGGCTCGCCCGCCGGGCTTGAGCACCTGGTCACACTTCCGGAAGTACGCGGGCAGATAGCGGTGGCCGACCGCCTCGAGCATCTCGATCGATACGACAAAATCATACATGCCGGTGACCTCCCGATAGTCCACCAACTCGATCGAGACCCTGTTCGCGAGCCCTGCGCGGGCCATGCGTTCGCGCGCGTACGCCGCCTGTTCCCGCGAGATCGTCAGGCCAGTAACCCGGCAGCCGAACTCCGACGCGGCCACCTCGGCAAATCCCCCCCAGCCGCACCCGATCTCCAACACGCTAGACCCCGGACGAAGCCCCGCCTTGGTCGCCAGGAGCCGGTATTTGGCCCGCTGGGCCCTTTCGAGGGTCCCCATGTCGATTCTGGAGGCTTCCCGACCCCAAGCGCTTCGCTCCGGCCCCTCCGGCTTCCCCCGCAACGGCTCCGCAAAGTCCCCCGGCCCATGCTCCCGTCCGTCCGCCGCGAGCACGTCCTCGTCGAAGTAAGCGCTCGAATAGGTCATCGAGACATCGAGAAAAAGAGCGAAAAATCCATTACCCAAATCGTAATGTTTCGTGATGTTGCTCCGCGACCCCGACACGGTGTTCGAGCGTGCTCGGTGCGCCAGCCACGCCATCGCGGCGGCGGGCCACAGCAACGGAACCAGCGGCCTCAGAAACCGCCGGTTGAGAATGCCGAGGCGGACCACGTCCATCGGTGAATCCGCCGACCATTCCCCGCGGATATACGCCTCGCCCGCGCCGATCTCGCCATCCAGCAGCATCCGCCGGAAGAAACGGGGATCGTGGATGGTGATCGTGGCCTCGGGCCCCGCCTCCGCGCCCGCGAACCGATGAAGCGACCCATCGGGGGTCCGGACCGAGAGGCATCCCTGACCGACCCGCCTCAACGAGCCCAGGATGATCGCGCGAGCGAGCCTTTCCACCACACCCGCCCTACGCCCGGTGGGTGGCCGCAGTCCCGCAACTCGGCCCACATCGTCTGTGGGTCCCGCCCGCTCCCCGGTTTCCGGCGCACGCGCTCCCTCGGCCACCGTCCTCACGAGGTCCGCCATCGTCCCCCCTTCCGCCCCGGCTGCCAGCCCCCCAGCCCGTTGTCGGGCGGCTCGGGTTTGCGGAAGAACGGCACCCGCTTCGCCCACAGCTTCGCCGCCTGCCAGTGAATCAGGAAGATCGTGCGCGCCGTCAGGTGCGGATACCGGACCATCGCGCGGCCCAGCGTCGCACCCGTGAGCGGCCGGCGGGTCAGGTTCAGCGTCGCGTCGAAGTACTTCTCCCCGGCATCGAACTCGTCGATGTGGATGGTCAGTCGGTCCCCCGGCGGCGTCACGATCCAGTCGTAGCGGACCCCTTCGATCGGCATGAACGGCGAGACGTGGAACTGCTTGTCCACCTTGGACCGCACCGCCAAGCCGCCCACCGCCTCCGTCCCGTCAAGCAGGTAGCAGTACGCCTCGCCGAAGGTGTTGAAGACCTCGGCCACGGTGAAGCGCAGCCCGCCCGCGGCGTCCAGGCAGAAGAAGTATGACACCGGGTTGAAGACGTAGCCCAGCACGCGCGGATTGGTCAGCAGCATGACCCGCGAATCGCCAAGCTCACGGCCCTGCCCACCGAGCCAGCGCGCCAGCTTGACGCGCACCGGTTCACCCGTGTCCCCCAAGTGATCCCGGTCGTGAAACGAGACCAGTCCCGCGCGGTTGTACCCGAAAAACCCGATCGCGCGGTCGATGGCGGAAAGCTCGTCGAGGTCCAGCAGCAGCTGATAGACCCCGTACCGGAAGGCGTTTTCGCGGGGTGCGGAGCGCCGGTGCCGTACCGTGCCCAGGTAAAGACCGGAGCGGAGCGGGGTACTCACTGCAACCTCCCGCCGAGAGGCTCGACCGCTTCAACCGCCGAGCGGAACCCGTCCTCGTGGAATCCGAAGCCGAGGTACGCGCCGCAGAAGTACGTGCCGTGCCGGCCGTTGAGCGCCTGGATCACGGCCTGGGTGGCCACGGACTCCGCGGTGTAGACCGGGTGGGTGTAGGTGACGCGATCGTGGACGCGGGCGGGGCGCCGGGACGGATTCAGGGTGACGAGCCAGGGGGTGGCCGGGTCGAGGCGCTGGAGTCTGTTGAGGTTGTAAGTCATGGTCGTGACAGGGGATGGGTTGCGGCAGTCCGCGACATGGTAGTTCCATGAGGCGCGCGCCGCCGGGCGTGACGGCAGGAAGGTCGCATCCGAATGGACCCAAGTGTCGTTCGTCGCATACTCCCATGTACCCAGAAGTTCCCGCTCGGGGTCGGTGGGTTCCTTGAGCAGGGCCAGGGCCTCGTCGGCGTGCGTCGCCAGGATGACCCGGTCGAACTCCTGGCTGGCGCCGTCGGCGAAGTGCAGGAGGCAATACCCGTTGTTCCGCGTGACCGCCCGTACCGGCAAACCGGTGTGGACGCGGCCATCCAGCCGACCCAGCATGGCCTCCACATAGTTCCGGCTCCCCCCGGTGATCGACCGCCACTGCAGGCGACCCCGCAACTGGAACAGCCGGTGCCGGCGAAAGAAGTCCACAAACGTCGCGGCCGGAAAGCGCTGCACGGCGGGGATCCCGGTCGACCACAGGGCGGAGGCCAGCGGATACGCATAGTGACGCCCGAGCACCTCCGGTCCGGCAGATGAGACAAGATCGTGCAGCGTTTGCTTCCGATCGGGGAGCCCCCCACTCCTTCCCACCGTATTAAACCGCCCGATCATCCCCAAGAACCTCAGGAACCCCGGCCGCAGCACGTTGACCGGATCGGCGAAGACCCCACCGATCCCCAGCCCGCTGTAGACCACCCTACAGCGCTCGCACTCGAACGAGAACGACATGTCGATCGGCTGCGAGCGAACGCCGAGCGCCTCGAAGAGGGTGGTCAGAAGGGGATAGGTCGTTTCGTTGTAGACGATGAACCCGGAGTCGACCGCGACGGAACCGCGGGGTCCGGCTACCCGGCGCGTATGGGTGTGACCCCCGATCCGGTTATCGCGTTCGAAGACGCGAACGTCGTGTTTCGGGGCGAGCAGCCAAGCTGCACCGAGGCCCGAAATCCCGGTCCCAACGACCGCTATCCTCATCTCCAAAGTTAGCCGATATTGAGGGTTACACTCTGCCGCGCGAGTCCGTCGCGGCGCTCTACCCACGCGTATACCCCATGAAACGAGAATCCATCCGCCAGACGGCCGCCCGCGTGCGAAGAGGCGAAGAATCGGCCCTCGAAGTGGTCGAAAACGCGATTCGACGCCACGAAGTCAGCGATCTTGGCGCCTACATCGTCTTCGATGGCGATGGCGCACGCGCTCAGGCTGCCGCGATCGACGCGGCGGTGGCGCGCGGCGACGACCCCGGTCCGCTCGCGGGTATCACCGTGTCGGTGAAGGATCTCTACGGGGTCGAAGGACTCCCGATCCAGGCCGGAACCAGGCGGGAGCTCCCGGTTCGCTGGCAGAGTGAGGGTTTTCTCGTGCGGGCGATCCGGCAGCTCGGCGGAGTGATCGTGGGCAAGACGCACACCGTTGAGCTGGCCTTCGGCGGGGTCGGACTCAACCCGAACACAGGCACCCCGGTGAACCCCTGGGATGCGGACAGGCATCGCGTGCCGGGCGGGTCGTCAGCGGGGGCCGGTGTGAGCCTGTGGGAAGGGTCGGCCATGCTGGCGCTGGGTAGCGACACCGGCGGATCGGTCCGGATCCCGGCCTCGGCAACGGGTGTCGTCGGACATCGGCACACAACGGGGCGATGGCCCACCACCGGCGTGGTGCCGCTCAGCACGACATTGGACACGGTCGGAGTCCTTACCCACACGGTGGGAGACTCGCGCTACGCGTTTGGCGTGATCGACAGGCTCGCGGACCACTCCCCCGAATCCGGGTCAGACGCCGGCCCGAACCAGGTATCCGGTCACCGCATCGGAGTCCCGCGATCCAACCTCTGGTCCAGAGCCACCGAGGGCATCGCCGCGGTCGTCCGACGCGCCCTGGACGACCTCGAACACGCCGGCGCCCACATCGTCGAACTCGACGCCCCCGAACTGGACGAAGCCAGCGAAGCCTACCTGGCCGCCGAACTCGTCCAACCCGAACGCTTCGAGTCCCTCGAACGCGACCTCCCCGGCTGGATGGCCATCCTCGACCCCACCGTCGGGAAGCGGCTCGAATCCGCCGGTGACGTGAGCGCGGTCGACTACGTTGCCATCCTGCGTCTCCGCCACCGCCTCTCGGCCACCCTCCACGCCCGTCTGGACACGCTGCGCATCGACCTCCTCGCCACCCCCACCCTCCCCATCACCCCCCCGCCGGTGTCCACGCTGTCACAACTGGACGTCTACCGCGCAGTCAACCGCGACATGCTCTCAGGCACCGGCCCGGCCTCCATGCTGGACATGTGCGCCGTGAGTCTCCCCGCCGGCCTCGACGAGCACGGCATGCCCGTGGGTCTGCAGCTCATTGGCCGCACCGAGACGGACTATGCGCTTCTGGATCATGCCGCCGCGGTGGAGGCGGTGCTCGGGACCAATGTGGAACGGCTGGGGGTGCCGCCACGGACCGCCCCATTAAGGGAACAATGATGTGGTGATGATGGCCCGTCGTTACATTCTCCCTTCCCAAGTCAAAGGAGGCCATCCATGGTGACCCAGGACGACCTGGCGCGCATCAGGACCATCGTGGAAGGGGCTTATGCTGACCACTTCGGCGACCACAAGACCGACCTGATGCTCGAGGCACGCGTGGACCACTACGGGTACGATGTGGTGGATGTCGTCTTCCTGTTTGACGAGACACCGCCAGGACTCGGGGGGAGGAAGACCGTCGATTTCCAGGGACAGATCGACGACGAAATGATCGAGGAAAACCTCCTCATCGACACCATCTTCGAGTACCACTTGCGGGCGGAACTGGAAGCCGCAATCGAAGAGCAGGGGGGGGCGTGAATCCCGAACACTGGCTTGACGTTGCCGAGCAGCTTCTTCGCGATCCACGACGCGGAGCCCCGCGCCAGGTCAATCTCAGGTGCGCCGTAAGTCTGGTGTACTACGCATTGTTTCACTGGCTGGCGAATTGCGCCGCCGACGCGCTTGCCGGGACCGCAAAGCCTCGGGATGGGAGCTGGACGCGTGTATATCGCGGCCTTCAGCATCACCAGGTGCGGAATGAGTGCCGCAAGGGACGAATTCCCAAGAGGTTTCCGACATCGATTCGACGCTTCGCAACCGAAGTGGCCACAATGCAGAATCGACGGCACCGAGCGGACTACGATCCGCAAGCCCGGTTCTCCAAGGGAGACGCCCTGGCCTTCCTGAGAAACGCGAACAGCATTCTGAATGATCTGCAGACCGCCACCCCCACCGAGAAGCGAGCCTTCGCCATCCACGTCCTCTTCAAGGAACGTCCCGGGTCACCCTGATCGCTTCACTCCTGGCAGCGCGCAGCCGCTCGAAATGCCGAGGGGTGTTGTTCGCAGGCAGCAAGTCGCCCCTACTCGATCCGCCAACGCACCACGTACTGCTCGTCCAGGTCACCGCGTGAAATCCCCCACACGAGCGACCCCCGGCTCGCCATCACTTCCGAGTCAGCGGGAACCCCGACGCACCTGAGCAGCCGACCGTTCGCCCCGAACACGTCGTACAGCGTCGGCTCCTCCCATGTAATCGAGGGCTCGGTTCCCTCGAGAACCTCCGGCCACAACTCCGGAATCGGTTCGTCCCTCCGGACGGCTTCCGCGTAGCGATGGACCCATATGCGCCCGTCCGAGTCGACCCACAGGTCCCGGTACGCCGGCTTCCAGCGCGGGACCTCCGCATACGATCCTCCGGACCTGCGCTCGGCATGCGCCACCCGCGCCTGCCACTCGGCGCGTTCCCCGGCTTTCACCTCTACCGGCTGGAATCCCTCCCGTTCCACCTGGATCGTGCCGGCCGAATCCAGGATCGTGAACTCGTAGTTCCCGTTGAACCCGGCCACCAGATAGCCGAACGGGCTCAGCGCGTCCAGCGCTTCCTCCAGAAACGGATTGCGGTCGCCCGCACGGGTGTAGATCACGATCGACTGGCCGCTGGTCCCTGGCGCTTCGGGTACCGCAAGGGTATCGAGCACGGTGCCGTCCGGTGAAATCCGCGCGTAGCCGTACCGCATTGCCGCCAAGTCGCGCCCGGAGGACGCAGGTTCGACGAAGATCCTGAGGTAGAAATCCCCTTCCACATCCGTCAGAAAGGAGCGTTCGGCAAAGGGATAGGGGGGATTCACCCCCTCAATGCGAAGGGTCTCGTCGAGCTCACCGTCGGTTCGGTACACGGTGATCCGCCGGGCGCCGCGGTCCCAGAACGCGACCCTATCGTCCGGCAGCACGGACACGCCCGCAATCGACCTGAATTCCCCAGGACCCTCGCCCTCGCGGCCAATCGACCGTACAAACCGCCCGTCCGGGCCGAACTCCCGGATGGTGGGCGGGTGTGCGTCGTCGACGTAGACCGCTCCGGACTGCGAGACCGCGATGGAGTTGATGTCGGAGAACGAATATTCGGCGGGGCCGTCAAGCGACCCGATTCGCATCTCTTCGATCAACTCCGACTCGCAGGGCTGGAGGGCGTCGGCATCCGGGCCACGGAATCCCCCCAGCACCCCCTCCCCCCCGGTGAGCCCCGGCGCCAGCGCCAGCACAAACATCCCCCACGACAAGCGCGATTCTCCCACGACGGTACCCTCCCGGAACTGCGAAATATTTCGTAGCCCGTAAAGACTACACCGCGTCCCCTACAGCCGCAACGCCCCGATCACCTGCGCCAACACCGCCACCGCGATCTCCTCCGGCGTGCGTGCCCCGATCGGCAACCCGATCGGCCCGTGGATCCGGTCAAGGTCCCCGTCCGTGAACCCCGCCTCCCCCAGCCTCTCCCGCCGCGCGCCCTGCGTTTTCCGGCTCCCGAGCGCACCCAGGTAGAACGCGTCGCTCTCCAGCGCCGCAATCAATGCGGGATCGTCGATCTTGGGGTCGTGGGTGAGGGCGACGATGGCCGTGCGACCGTCGAGTCCCAGCGCCGCCATGGCCTGGTCCGGCCACTCCCGCACCAGCACCGCGCCCGGGAACCGATCCTCCGTCGCGAACCCCTCTCGCGGGTCCAGCACCGTCACCTGAAATCCCGCCACGGTCGCCATCGGGACCAACGCCTGCGCAATGTGCACCGCCCCGACGATGATCAGCCGCGGTGGCCGGATGTAGGGGCGAAGGAAGACGGGCCCATCCTGGGTCTCGACAGTTCGCGATTCGCCCACCCGGAGGACATCGGCAAGCACGTCGCCGTCCACTCCGAGACTGCCCGCGCTGCTCCCCGCTTCGATCAACTCCTGTTTGCCATCGCCAGGTCGCGTCGCAAGCACCACGTCGCGACCCGATTTCTGGGCCGCGACCACCCCGCGCAGAACGCTCGCCTTCATCCGCCAGTCCTTCCCGGACCAGCGCCGGAACCAGCGCAAGGCATCCGCACCCTGCTAAACACCCCCAAGAATCCTGCTGCTCAGGAACGCATTCACCGCCCTGACATCCGTGCCCTTCGCGAAGGACAACTCGCAAATCCCGAATCCGCAACCGCTCACCTTCAATTCGGCATCGAAATCCAGCCTGCCGGAATTCTCGAGCGAAAAGGCCGTGATCGACTTCCAGGGTATCGACACGACCGCAACCTTCTTCCCCCTGAGGCCCTGCGGATCAAGCACAATCATCCTGATGTCGGTGAACACAAGCGCGTCCCGAGCGCCCTTGAACTCCATTCGCACCTCTTCGCCCTCCAGGAGAAAATCCCCATAACGGTCCGCCGAGGTGCCAATTCGGACCGCACTGCCGACGTACATGGCGTGAAAGAGTGGCGTCGATTCGCGATCAGCCATCATCCAGTCTCCGTTTCATAGTCCTCTGGTTTCGTATCGTCACGGACTTGCAGCCGCTACGACAGAGGCGGGGCGTTTCTTCCGGGAATTGCTACACCACCGGCTCCACAAACAGATGCACTCTCCCTCCGCACGCCAGCCCCACCTCCCAAGCCATCTCGTTGGTCACCCCGAATTCCAGCGTACGCCCTTCCCCCGCTTCGATCACCTCGAGCGCCGTCTGAATCACCGCCCCCTCGATACACCCCCCCGAGACCGACCCGGAGAAGTCCCCGTTGTCGGCAATCACCATGTGACTCCCGGCGCGGCGCGGCGCCGACCCCCACGTGCGCGTGACGGTTGCCAGGGCGATCCGGCGGCCCTCGTCCAGCCACTCGGCCGCTTGCGCGAGGACCGGATCGGCGTTCGTGTGTCTGCTATTCGGCTGGTCCATGGGACCGGAAGCTAACCTCGCGGCGCGGGACGCAACAATTGGCGGCGAACTCAGGCGACGAACTGCACCAGGCGGTGATCCGCGATCACTTCAGGCGGCCCCGCAACCGCGGTCCCCTGGACGCTCCGGCCACCAGCGGCCACGCCCACAATCCGTTCTGCGGAGACACGGTAAGGGTCTGGGCACGGGTCGAGGACGGTCTCATCGCCGAGGCGAGCTTCGACGGCCGCGGCTGCTCGATCTCGCAGGCGGCGGCCTCGATGCTCACCACGCTGGTGACGGGGAAGGAGGTCGGCACGGTCGGCGATCTGCGGCACGCCTTCACCGAGGGGCTGGCACCGGATGGTCCCGAGTTCCCGAAGAAGCTGGGGGACTTGCGGGCGCTGGCGGGGGTCAGGCGATTCCCCAGCCGGGTGCGGTGCGCGGTGTTGCCATTCGATGCGCTGGAGGAGGCATTGGCTCTGCCGCAGAACGCCGAGGAAGGGTGACTCGGCGGACCCGGCGTCCCTAACCCAATCCCAGCGCCCCCTCCAGATCCTCATGCGAGAATGCAGACTCCATCCGGTCTGACTCCCGTCGCGTCGCACCCATCTCGCCAGCCACTTCCCTCCATCCCCCAACCGCCCGCCCGACCTCACCCGCAACGCGCCCGGCATCACCCGGATCCAACCCGTAGTACGCGGCGGTCCCCAACGCCAGATCCAGCGAAGCCGTGCCATCGTGCTCGTCAATGTTCGTGGCGAGTATCCGCGCGCGCTCATCGGTCGGCGCTGGGTTCAGATCGAAGGCTGGAGACAAGCGCCAGCCCTTGTCGCGCTCGTACAGGAATCCATGATTCCGCAGATGGTCGTCGGTGTTCGAGACAAGAACGCTGAAGACCACACGCCGCCACAGCTCCTGGAGATCTCTTCTCGGGGCCGCTCCGTGCGACCGCAGCGCGTCGGCGATCTCCAGGTACGAGCGCCGCTCGTTGTCAGCGGCTCCCAGCATGCTCATCGCGGACAGGAAGGGCACTCGCGACCCACCCCTTCGGTCGAAACGCCGCACGACGAGGACCCGCCGCCCGGCCACCCTTTCGATGCGCCAGTCGGGCACCGCGATCCCGGCCCGGTCGGCCAGCTCGAGCGCCACGGCCTCCCACAGCACGATGTCCCGATCGTCGTCAGCATGGGGGAACTTCGCGATCGCCAACGCGCCGTCCCGGTCCCGGATGGCCGCCTTCGGGCGGGCGCCGCCGAGCGACGAACCAGGGCCGATGAGAAGCCGCAGGTCTTCGTCCAGTTCATCCCGCCGGGTTACCCGGTTGCACGCGTCCAGCAGCCGGCCCAGTCCCACGAGCGGGGGAACCCGGCCGGGGCGCGGCTCTGCCAGGAACGGTCCATCGGGGTCGGTCCGGAACCGCAGGGCACCCGTGCGGAGTTCGTCGTCCACGAGGAGGAGAAAGTCGGACTCGAAGAGTGTCCGGGGCGCCCGCCCTTCCATCCTTGCCCGGCGGACTTCGGCGCGGCGCAGCAGGACGCGTCCCCACCGGTCAGGTGCCGAGTCGCCGATTGCGCCGAAGAGGGCCTTGCGTGTGTGAAACGCACCGGGCCCGCTCGAGAGCGCCGGCTCCAGGGAATAGCTGTCGGGGCGCCTCAGCCACGCACGGTCGTATTCAAAGGATGCGCTCTCACGACCCCGACGCACCCGGACCCATAGTCGCCCCACCAGGACGGGAGTGCCCTCCATCTCCGCGTGGACCAGAATCTCGCGCTCCATGGCGACAGCGTCCTACTTCCCGGCGGGCGCTCGGGGTCCGCCGCTCCCGAGAGGCAACCGGACACGTTGCGGCAGCCGTTCCTCCAGGAGATCGAGACCGAGTGAATCACGGCTGCGATCGGCCAGCTCCGAGATCCCGTCGTGCAGACCGAGCACGAAGAGGACGGTCGAGTAGTTGCCCATCGAGACGCCCGGATCGCCCCGCTCGATCCTGTGCAGCGTGGTTCGGCTGATCAGTGCCCGCTCCGCCAGAGTTACCGTGCGAATGCGTCGGCGAAGCCGTGCATCCCTGATGTCGTTGCCGAGTTTCCGGAGAAGACGGAGGACAGGGAGCGGGATCGTGCCCTTGATGGGTGTTGGCATGTTTAATGACCATTATACTGGACGGAAAACGCTGGATTGTATGATATCATGGTCCGTATTGTCGGAACAAGTGGCTTCCTGGGCTGTGAGACATGCGAGCAGGGTTCCGCTTCACCGTCCCCTTGCCCACCCTCTCCACCCCCACTACCATCCTCACCACAACACGAATCGGCCGGAGGGGCCAACGGAAGCCGGTGCAAGTCCGGCGCGGCCCCGCCACTGTGAGAGGTCCGGGATTTCCCGGAACGCCGATCCGACACGCCACTGGGACCCGACCTGGATCCCGGGAAGGCGGGTCAGGCGGCCTCGAGCCAGGAGACGTGCCCGTCCGGCACCCACACGCGGCCCGCGCGGCCAGACCCGCGCGCCGCCAAGCACCTCCGCGGGGAGGTGAGGGTGAAGCAGTTCGTGGCAAAGACCCCCGACGCGGGGATCTCATCACGACTGCCCCGGATGCCCCGGCATCTCCCTCGATCTTCCGCGCGGAGAGGGAGAGCCGAAATGACACACTCCGTGAACCGCCCCACCCTCGCGCTCGCGGCCACCTTCGCCGCCCTGGCCCTGGCCACCGCAGCACCCCAACCCCTCACCGCCCAGGACCCCATCGAGCTGGAGGGCCTCGTGGTCACCGCGAACCGCTGGGCCGAGCCCGCCTGGACCGTGGCCGCCCATGCAACGGTCATCGAGGGCATCGAACTGCAGCGGGCCGGCATCGAGTACGTCGCCGATGCGCTCAGGCGCGTACCGGGCATGGCCGTCGTCCGCGGCGGCTCCTTCGGCGCGGTCACCTCGGTGTTCATGCGCGGCGGCGAGTCGGACTATGTCCAGGTGCTCGTCGACGGCGTCCCCGTCAACGAACCCGGCGGCGCCTTCGACTTCGGTTCGCTCACCACCGACAACGTCGAACGCATCGAGATCATCCGGGGACCGGGCTCGGCGCTGTACGGATCCGACGCGGTCAGCGGCGTCGTCCAGATCTTCACCCGGCGGGGCTCCGGCCCGGCCCGCGGCACCGTGTCCTTCAACGCCGGCAGCTTCGCGACCCGCCGCTGGCAGGGCACGCTCTCCGGCGGCTCCGACGCCCTCTCCTACGCCTTCTCCCTGGGCCGCAAGGACACCGACGGCATCCTCGAATACAACAACAGCCACGCGCAGACCACCTTCACCGGCCGCGTCCAGGGCCTGCTGGGCTCCCGCGCCGACGCCACCCTGAGCGTCCGCTACGACGACCGCCGCTTCCACTTCCCCACCGACGGCTCCGGCGCCCTCGTGGACAGCAACGCCTACACCTACGGCGACGCCCTCACCCTCAACCTCGACGCGGGCCGCCGCTGGAACAATGCCTTCGAAACCCGCTTCACCTTCGACGTCAACGAGTCCGACCGCGGCAGCGACGACGCCCCCGACGGACCGGCCGACACCCTCGGCTTCTTCGGCTACAGCAACCTGAACGACATCCGGCGGACGGGCGGCGGCGCCCGGGCCATCTGGCGTCCGGCGGGCGGGACGGTGCTGGCCGCCGGGTACGAGCTGGAGCAGCAGACCATCCGTGCCTTCAGCCGGTCGTTCTCGCAGTACGGACCGAGCTCGTCCAATTCCGAGAACGAACGGCGGAATCACGCCGCCTACACCCAACTTTCCTGGCTGAAGGGCGGCCTCGCGCTCAACGGCGGCGTGCGTGCGGAGAGCAACGAGCGCTTCGGTACGGCTGCCACCTGGAAGGCCGGCGCGGCCTGGCAATCCGCTTCCGAGCGCACCCGGCTGCGCCTGGCGGCAGGGACCGGGATCAAGGAGCCGACCTTCTTCGAGACCTACGCGACAGGGTTCACCACCGGCAATCCGGACCTGGAACCCGAGCATTCGACCAGCTTCGAGGCGGGGGTGGACCAGGATCTCGGCGGCGGCGCCCGGCTGTCGCTGACCGGGTTCAGCCAGGGCTATCGCGACCTTATCCAGTACACGTTTTCGCCGCCGACCCAGGGGGATCCCAACTATTTCAACGTGGCGAAGGCGCGGAGCAGGGGGGTCGAAGCGGAGGTGGCGGCCGGGGCGGGACCGGTGCAACTGACGGCCAGCTACGCGTGGCTGGACACCGAGGTCGAGGACGCCGGCTTCCACGAGGGGGCCGGTGCGACCTTCGTGGAGGGCGAACCGCTGTTGCGGCGTCCGCGGCATGCGGCAGGCGCGACAGCGTTCGTGCGGGTGGCGGAGGCGGTGGGGCTGCAGCTGAGTGCGCGCCGTACCGGTGAGCGTTCGGACCGGGACTTTTCGACGTATCCGGCGACTCCGGTGACGTTGGCGGCCTACACCGTGGTGGGCCTGTCGGCCGAGGTCGAGATCGCGGGGGCACGCGGGGGGAGGCCGGGGTTTGCGCTGACCGTGCGGGGCGAGAACCTGCTGGGTGCGGAGTACCAGGAGGTGTGGGGTTTTGCCGCGCCGGGGCGGGGGGTGTATGTGGGGGGGAGGGTGGTGGTGGGCGGGTGACGCGGCACGCCGATCCGGGTCGCGATCTTCGACGATCGGCTGGAAGTCGAGAACCCGGGTCTCCTCCCCTTCGGGCTGACTCTGGAGGACCTCCCGCTCGGGGTCTCCAAGGTACGGAACCGGGTGATCGGCCGGGTCTTCCAGGAACTGGGACTGGTGGAGCAATGGGGAAGCGGGATCCAGCGGATGATCGCCGCCTGCCGTGAAGACGGGCTGCCCGCGCCGGTCTGGCAGGAGATCGGATTCCGAGTCCGCGTCACCCTGCGGACCGAGGTCATCCGGCCGCTTAGCATCGATCCGAAGGACCGGACGATTCTCGGTCTGCTGGAGGGCGGCGAGGGGCGGGCCACCCGCGAGATCGCCGACGCCATCGGGCTTTCGACGCGGTCCACGCGGACTCGGCTGGCCCGCCTGGTGAAGCGCGGGCTCGTGCGCGAGGTGGGGACCGGGCCGTACGATTTGAGGAGGGTGTATGTGAAGGCTGCGGGGGTGGAGGATGGGGCTGGACAGGCTGCAAAGAGGGATTAGGTATACCAAAATAGACTTTTGGTCATTGAAAATGGTATACTAAATTCACACAACATCCCAACCCGCCCGTCTGTCGCCAGCCACAGCAGGTCGCCGGACCCTACAGCCGCGGTCATCACCAAATCAACCATGATCACCACCAGCGAGATGGAGAGAAGGCTGGCCCGCACCCCCTGGTGGGCTCGGCCCGGCAGATGGACCGCAGACGATCCGGATCTGCGCGGAGCCCGCAATTCGTCCTTCGAGTATGCCGCGGGCGCGCTCCGGAATCTCGTGCCCGGTGGCCTCTACCTCCTGCGCGGTCCCCGGCGCGTCGGCAAATCGGTCGAGGTCAAGAAGACCATCCGAAGGCTCATCGAGGGTGGCGAGAATCCACGCAGGATCCTGCACGTCGCAGCGGATAACCTGAGCGCCCGTGACCTTCGCAAGATGGCGGATGCATCAAGGGCGACGTCCCGCGTCGAGGGCCCCCGATTCTGGTTCATCGACGAGATCACCGCCATCACGGACGGCTGGCCCGCCGAAATCAAGTGGTTGCGCGACAACGACCCGAAGTTCAGCGCCGACACGGTCGTTCTGACGGGATCTTCCGCCACCGGTCTGGACGAAGCGGTCAAGGCGCTCGCCGGCCGGAGAGGAGGCGCCACCGACTCGGACCGCGTGCTCCTGCCGATGCCGTTTCGGGACTTCCTCCACCTCACGCGCGGGGGTCCCCTGGCGGACCGAATCAATCCCTTGCCCATCGCCGACCTTACCCCGGGCGCACTCGCCACCGCCACACCCGAAATTGTCCCGTGGATGGACGATCTGGTGCGCGGCTGGGAAGCCTATCTGTCCGTGGGTGGATTCCCTCGATCGGTCGACTTCCACATTCGCGGAACAGATGACGAGTCCTTCCGCAAGGAACTCCTGGACGTCGTATACGGGGAAGCGCTGCGGCGCGCCCAGTGGTCGAAATCCCAGACCGACGCGTTCGTGAGACGTCTGGCCAGGGGTCTGGGAGCTCCAGCGAACAGCTCCGATATCGCTACCGACATCGGTGGATCGGCCACGCTCGTTCGCAATCGGATCAACACTCTGAGAGACGCATTCACGGTCTGGCCGTGCCACCGGGAACGCAATCTGCAACCCCACCTCCGCGCCCAGGAGAAAGTCTACCTCATGGATCCGGTCCTTGCGCGGCTGACAAGGCATCCGCAGCAGGGGCTCCACCTGGGCATCCTGAGCGAGCAGCAGTTGGGAATCGCGCTCCTCCGCTCGCAGGAACGCACGACGCCCGGAACATTCCTCGACTATGAAGCCGTCCTGCACCACCGTACACCCACCCGCAAGGAGATCGATTTCGTGGGACCGCATTTCGGAGGCGTCGCCTTTGAGTCGAAGTACGTGTCCGGAAACCGGTGGCGGCGGGCCATCCCCACCCTCAAGGCTTCGCCCTGGAGGGGAATCGTAGCCACACGGGACGCGCTGGACCTGAGCGATCCCGAGGTGATGGCGGTACCGACCGGGATGCTCGCCTGGCTGATCGGGGGATGAAGGCCCCTTCCCCACCTCACCTCCACTCGCTACCCTACCTGCCAGCATCCCATCGCAGCACAGCCAAAAAAGAACCGAGAAAACCCCATGAACACTGGCCCTGCCACGCCTTCCCCATTTCGTCTCCCTACCGCCATCGCGGCCCTCCTCACCCTGGCCGCCCTGGCCACCCCCGCCACCGCCCAGCTCACCACCCCCGAGGAGCAGTTCGGCTACCGGATCGGCACGGACTACCAGCTCGTCAACTACCAGGGCCTGACCGATTACTGGCACCTGCTCGCCGAGCAGTCCGACCGCATGACGCTGGAGTCGATCGGC
>LXNI01000861.1_pt1 | contig 31409 bp, 22 predicted proteins | sample 809091 | NCBI WGS metagenome assembly LXNI01 (sample SAMN04870527, study PRJNA318959) | sponge metagenome | biome: 01000161; feature: marine sponge reef; material: water | host: Sarcotragus foetidus | place: Greece: Milos, Mediterranean Sea | collected 2013-05-29 | depth 5-7 m | reverse complement strand
GCCGTCAGGGTGACGATGTTCGCACCGACCGAGGCAAGAGCCGCCGCTCCAAGGAGCGTGAACTGGAAGCCCTGTATGCCCAGATCGACGGGATGTTCCGGCTGGCTTTACCAGAACTGCGCGAACTCCGAGGACGTGCTTTCGACTAGGTGCAGGCACCGTCTCCCGTAGCGCGATCCACTCTGGCCTCCGCAGGACAAGGACCCCGCGGGAGTCCCTGGCTCCGACGCGGAAGGCGGCGGAGAGCTATAGATCTCTCTCGCCGAATGTCGGACGCTGTGTGAGCCCAACGGAACGGATCACGGTCACGCTCCAACCGGGATACACCCACACCTCGCTAACCTCGGCTGAATGCTCGGAGACCAGCGCGGGACACCTTCACGATTCAAGGAAGACGCTACGGTCTTGACACTGTTCCTTGTCGCGACCGACACGGCGCGCTCGCGGACGATGTGAAGAACAAACCAACTGACGGAAGGTGACCGACCACCAAAACTGTCCCGAGGCTACCCGCCAATGGCGTCAAGAGCCTCGATTACGTTGGCTACCTCTTCGTCGGTAAGCCATTCTATTCTCAAGACCTGTTCTGGAGTATTGATCCTCACACGCATTCGTTCCCCGTCCCACGAATCACACGGCGCGATCCCGCCCCGATAACGGCAGCCGTAGAACTCATGCCAGATCGCTGAACCGGCTTGCATCACGCGTTTGCGGCTTCTTTCGATAATCTCCTCCGCCCTCCGTTCCACCCACGCGCTATCGCCTGTGTCCAAAACTAGGCGTAGTATCGGCTCGGACGCGTCCCGTCGGAATTCCTCTAGATCATGATCGGCCAAGAAACCAGCAGACTGCGGATCTAGCTCAAACTGGGCCAGAATCACGGGGCTCCCCGAGCCGCGAGGTCCAAGCGAAGGGGACCGGGCGTCCTCGCCCGATCCCTGCCCATTCGTTTCGAGTGTTCGTCCCAAAATTACCCCCATCACCAAGACTACGACTGCTCCAAGGGCGACTACCCAACGAAATCTCCGCGATGCAGGTTTCTCATAACGCACGAGCTTCACTGGACGCTTCTCAGTGGCAGTGGGGTTCCCATTCGATTAGAGGCCGCTGTCGGGACCGTGGCTCGGTCAGAGAACATCACCCTGGCGACTACTGTTCTGTCTTTCATTCGGAAGAGAGCAGGCGCGCCTTGAGGCCCGAAGCGTCTTCCCAGAAGCGCGGTGAAGTCTTCCCGCTCACGACCGGCAGGGGGGCAGATACTTCGTCGCCAGTTCATGGAACCGTCCTGCCGTTGTCCAGCACGTCAGGATCTCCCCGCAGCCTCCCCACGATCGCTGGCATTCGGGCCTCGGCAAGTTGAAGCCTGTTGGTGATACGGGCATCCGGTAGCGGGGCCTCTTCCAGCGGTTTTCTGTAAGACGCGACGAGAAAGCCCAGGGCCATCACTTCGCCGGGCGAGAACGCGCCAGGGGATTGGCTGTCGTTCGACATCGTTCGGTTCTCTCACTCTCCTAAGATGGCGTCCAGCGTGTCGTGGAATGCTTCGTGTTCGCGCTTGGCAGGGAGATTCACCTCTTGTAGAACGCCGACCACCGCTGCGTGGCCCCCATGCTCAACGAGTGCCTTGAGCACGCGTTCAAGAGCTTCCACGCGACCGTCGATCTGCTCGATCCTTGCTCTCAGCCTCTCATCGCTCTCCAGAACGCTCGTGCCCTTCGACATCAGTCTATCTCCTCTCGGGGGTCCGAAACGGCGAGTTGTTCACCATGACTTCCGCCGACCCCAATGCTACAGTCGGTGCACACACAGGACAAGGACTGGAGGAGGACTGGAGGGAAGGGTATCACATGTCGCTGCTGGACACATGCTAAGGGTGAAGGTAAGTGCTGATTGTCGGCGTCGCAACGAGCTCCCGGCCAGTAGCGATCCGGGAGCCAGCTTGGCGGGCGCTCCGCCCAGCGGCGGATGGAGAGGACTGTCCGGCGACTGCCGCACCGTCTTCCAAAGTCCGGCTTCGGGAGCTTGAATGTCGGATTTCGCTCGCGTATTGTTCGGAGTGGGCGGCTGAATGGCCCGAGTTGGAATACGTCACGTTACATGAAGGATTGGCCGTGGTAAGGCGGCGAGGAGGCGGAACCGATTGTGAAGCACATGAAATCGACTGGATGTGAATGTCGCAACCCGGCCTGTCCAGACCACCTTCTCGTCGAGGCGCTCGCGAGGGTGATAGCGCGGCAGAGGGGCGAACCGCTGCCTCCTTCAGGCAATCCGATCAAGGGTCGGCTCGACTCGGTGTGCTTTAGAGCGCTCGTTGAGATGATCGAGTCGAACAGCGGCGTCGGGTTCGTGAATGCAGACCAAGGACATCCGGCCTACGCGATGGGGCGCCGGGGGAGATTAGATTCAGTGACCGGTGGCGACGGCCCTGAAGCCAATAGCCTGTTCAAGCTCCTGCAACGGTTCGCACCGGAGCATCACGAGCAGATACAGGACCTTCGGACATGGACGAAGTTCTGTTCCTTCGCATTTGCGGCGTCTCAGCGCTCCCGGTAGCCTCCTTCCATGATCGAAGCCCCCCGATGTTCTCTTCGAGCCCTGAGGCACGTCCTACCTTCGTCGGCGGGAATCAACCGCATGGCAACTTGCGAGACGCTCGGCGGCCCCCATGCGAAATCCCGCCATTCAAGTCCATTTTTCCCGCTTTCGCAGCTCGGTCCAGCAAGATCCAGTATCACGGCAGGAAACGCAGATCGTGCAGTCCTGTAAATAGTTAGACGATTTCCTGCCGCGATTCGGGCCTTGGGCGATCCGTCCCCGAGGCTGAATCCCGCAGCTCCGATACGACGCCCGGGATGACGGCCGCGGAGCTCCGCGACGACATGCGCCAGGTCGCCCGTCTCGCCCGAATGATAGAAGCGTGCGACGCGGTTGGGCTCGCCGCCGCAGCCGCGGAAGTTCATCCCCACACCCCGCAGGCCCCTGACGAAGAGCTGATGAAACATCTCGGACATGTAGCCCCGCCGCGTCGACCCCTCGAGTCCGTGCAGCAGCACGACAATGGGTGCGCCCGGCGCGGGTTCCGGCGCGTAGTCGAGATCGAGGAAGTCGCCGTCCGGAGTCCCGATCCGGCACCGCTCCAGCGGAACGCCGGCGCGGGGACGCATGTACCTCCCCGCAAAGGTCTGCGCGTGCGGGTTGCGGAGCCACCAGGCGGGCCGGAAGGCGGGGGCCGGGTTGTTCCTCGGCGCTACTCGTCCCGTGTTTCCCAAAGGTTCCGGTGCCGGGTCACGGGCGCGGGCGTCACGTGGAGGCGCTTCCCGATGAACTCGTAGCGGTTGCCGTCGTCCGGCATCCGCGGGACATCCTCCCACGTCCGTGTCTGGGTCTGCATGGTGGACCCATCATACCTCTCCTCTCTCGGATGCGCGAACCCGCCGGGGCTCGGGCGGTCGTGGGCGTCGCCATCTCCAGCGAGATGATTCGGCTGGCGCGAAACGAGGAGCGCGGGAATCCGCTGGGGCTTGTGTATCGGAAGGGCGACGCGGCGGAGTTCAGGGCGGACGGGGCAGTGCATCTCATTGTTGCAAACTACCTGCTCAACAACGCCAGGACCCCGGCGGACCTCGTCCGTTCTTGCCGCGCCATTTACAGTGCGTGGCGCCCGTACGAACGGTTGTGGGCTTCAACGAGAATGTGTGGAACCCGCCCTCGGGGGTGCAACGCAGGGTAGCCCCGTAACGCCTTGTGGAAACATGTCGAACCGCTCGATGCCAGGCGCTACCTCGACGACCCGGATGCGGTCTGCGACGTGACGCGGATTCGGCGTCCGCCGTCTCCCGGGGGAGGGGGGCGTAGCAGGGTCCTCTCGGGCGCGCGGCCCCCGCCGCTACGGGGGCACGGGATGAGGTGGATGAGACCCGCCGACCCGGCAGAATGCTGGCGCCTGGCCCGATGCGGACGGGAAATGCGAGCGCCACACGCCGCAAGTGACGGCCGTCCTTAGGGTTGCTCGCCGAGCGGCCGAGGCCACAGTATTATATGGTGGGCTTTTCAGGGATGACGATTGCGGCGGCCGAAACACTTAACCATTTGGACAAGGCAATGAAGAAACGAATGATCGAATCACGGAGTCACCCGGAGCGCCTGTGGGCGGTCCCTGTCATGATCGCGCTCATGATTCTCGGCGGCTGCGGGGAAGATCCCGATCCCCCGGTCGCGACGGACATATCGATTTCACCCACGTCCGTCACCCTGACGGAGTTCGGTGAGACCGCCACGTTCACCGCCAATGTCATGGACCAGTACGGTGACGCCTACAATGCGACGGTCAGCTGGTCGTCCGACGACCCCGATGTCTTCACGGTGGGTTCGGGTGGCGTGGTGACCGCCGTGGGGAACGGGTCGGACATGGTTACGGCGTCAGTGGGGAACCTCAGCGCCTCGGCCTCCGTCACGGTCAACGCCCCCGTGGCGACCGCGATATCGATTTCACCCGAGTCAGTCACGCTGACGGCCGTCGGCGAAACGGCCATGTTCACCGCCAGGGTCACGGACCAGAACGGCGAGGACTTCAGCACAACAGTCGAGTGGTCGTCCGGTGCGTCCGAGGTCTTTGCCGTGGACTCGGACGGCGTGGTGACCGCCGTGGCGGACGGATCGGCGATGGTCACGGCGGCGGCGGAGGGCCTCAGCGCCACCGCCATCGTTACCGTCGACACAAACGAGCCACCGTTCGTCAGACCCGGGGTCCGGCAGGGACTTACCGTGGTCATGGGAGCCGGAGGCGGAGCCCGTCCCTGGCAGCCCGCGACTCGCTTCGACGACCCCGATGACGCCGTTCTGGATCTCACGTACACGGTGACGCTCAGCGATTCATCCGTAGCTTTCGCCGAAATCGTCGTCGACGACTCGAGGATCCCGTGGGTGGTGATGGCCGGCACCTCCCCCGGCATGTCGACACTCACGGTGACGGCTACCGACCCCGGTGGCCTCTCGGCCGACGTATCCATCATCCTTGCCATCGATGACTCGGGCATCAGTCCGCTGTCCGGCCTGTTTGTCGGCAACAACAGGCTCCATATGCCGGGCCTCACCCTGCTGGGGGGTTGCACCCCACCGTTCGTAAACGCACTGCACTCAACCGGCGCCATCTTCACGATCCACGGCTTCAAGTGGCAGACGAGGAGCGATTCCGAGGCCGAGTGGTCGGATATCGAAGGCACGGCAGTGATGACCGGACAGATGTGCACACATGACGCCCGAAACCCCGGGGAATACCGCATGGCCATGGATGTCTCCATGGTGCTCGGCCAAGGCCTCGAGGCCCTTAGGGGAACATATAGCGCCAGCAACTCGTTCGTGGTGGAGGACAACCCCGGCGGGGCCAATCGGGCACCGGAAGTGGGCGTGACGGCACCCGCGGTCGTCGCACTCTCTGCTGGCGGCGGGCCCAATCTCATGGTACCCGCAGCGCACATGATCGATCCGGACTTCGACGACCTGGAGTTCTCGGTGGCAGTCAGCGACACCACTCTGTTGTCGGCTGAAATAGTGACGGAAGGCGTCCGGCACAACGTCCTGGTCGCCACGGGCCTGAGTGCGGGCACCGGCACAATCACCGTTACGGCCACCGATCCTGAAGGCCTCTCTGCCGAGATGGTCCTTGCGGCCAACGTGGATGACTCCGGCAACACTCCGTACACCACCATCGCGGTCTCGAACGGCGTGCTCCGCCTGGTCGGATTCGCTTCCACGGAGTGCTCGCCGCCGTTCATCGGGCTGATCGGCGTTGACGGGTGGGTGTACACGATCCATTCCTCCAGCTGGCAGACCCGAAGCGATTCAACCGCCGCATGGACCGACATCGACGGCACGGAACTGGCCGACGGGCGACTCTGTCCGTACGAGACGGATGAGCCTGGGGACTATCGCCTGGTATATGAAGCCACCATCGTCGTGTCCCAGGACGCGGCCCCCTTCAGGGGCGAATACGCCAGCAGGAACTTCTTCACCGTGTCGGGCGGGAACTAGCGCCTGGAGGGTCGGCGGGAGAAAATGGGTTGGCACGCCGAGGCAGGCGGCATCGGCGTGCCAACCTGGGTCGTGTCAGCCCCTCGCGGCACGCCTGAACAGCCACCCCGCCCCCATCCACAGCCCCACGAAAAACCCGTTCGCCCCTACGATCTCGCCCACTGAACTCACCTCCACGTGCTGCTTCCCCGCCGCCAGCGCGATCACGATGACCAATACCTGGGCAACCGCCGTCGCGATCATCGCGCGCGCCATTCCCCGCGGCCGGAGACGCGCGATCGCGGCACCGACCACCGCCACGCCGATCACCCCGCCGTAGATCCGGTCGAAGGGGTCGCCCTCCACCCCGATGAGGCCGACGGCGCCGATCACCCATAGCAGCAGGAACGCCGTCCCGACCGCGGCACCGATGCCGAGTCGGTATGCCGACCTGGGTTCCATCGTCATCGCTTCGCCGGCTCCTTTCGCCCATTCAGAATCGACCGTCGACCGAACGGCACGAAACATAGCGCCTACCCCGGCATCCATGGGCGCCTCTCCCTTCCGGAATTTGACGCACGGTGCGCCGCCGAAAGCCGGGCCCGCCCGCCCACCGCCCTGAATCACTCGCGACGCTCATCCGTAGTTGACATTCAGCGCGTCTTCGGCGACCGTCGGATTCCACAACCGAGCGGTTCAGTCGCAGTCCCGCGACAGATTCGCCTTGGGAACGCGGGAACACAGCCAGGTGATAGGGCCTTTATGAGCGAACGAACCGACAATCTCTCTGTCAACGTGAACGTCAACGTTCCGGCCCAGCAGCCGTGGGATGACGAGGCGCCGTACTCGACCACGCTCGGTTACGGCCTTTGGTGCGCCGGTCTGCTGGGTGCCTGCGGGATCCACCGCTTCTACCTTGGCAAGATCGGCACGGGCGTGTTGTGGCTGCTCACTGTAGGGCTCTTCGGCATCGGCCAGGTGCTCGATCTCTTCAGAATGAAGTCACTGGTGCGGGACGCCAATATCCGCGACGGACGCATTCCGCATCCGCGGCAGCTGGCGGTCACATCGCCCCGGATCGGTACGGGCGAACTGAAACCCAGACCCGCCCCGCCCCTGAACCTGCGCCAGCAGTTGCTACAGGCTGCGATGGGCAACGGCGGAGAGCTCACGGTCAGTCAGGGCGTGTTGGCGACCGGCCGGACCTTCGAGGAGATAGAGAAAGTCCTGAACACGATGGCCGACAAGGGGTACGTGGATGTGGACAATGCGCCCGGTACCGGTGTCATCGTCTATCGGTTCCCGGAGTTGGTGGGCCAGGGGCCGTCCGGGTGAGGGCGCCTCTCGCGGCCACCGCGCTGTTCACCCTTCTGGTTTTCGGAGGTTGCGAACCCGCCCCGGCCGACAACGAGGCCACCGAGGCGCTGGAGGCCGAAGGCGAGCCCTGTCCCCGGGGGCCGGCGCGGACCGTCTTCAAGGGAACCGTTGCCGATGTGACGAATGACCCCCCGTGCCTTATCGTCTTCCGGCCGACCGGTGTGCGATTGACAGCGGTCCCCGACGGCTCACGGCCCGACCCGGGGCCACTCGTCGTGAAGGATGGGCGCGGGCGCTACTACTCGACGGAAGCCGACGGCTGGGGGCCGACGATCAGCGTGTGGAGCGCGGACGGCGGCTATCTGTCTTCGTTCGGGACTGCCGGTGACGGTCCGGGCGAGTTTGCCAGCGAGTCGCTTGCCCTCTTCGTCGACGCCGGCGACAGCCTCCACGTCTGGGATTCCTACGACTGGTCCGTCTTCTCGCCGGAACACGAGTTCGTGCGACAGATTTCGTCCCGCGTGATCGGGTCGGGAAACCTGCTGAGAGAGGCGGAAACCGCCGCCCTGCTGTACGACGGGAAGGTCCTGGCAAGCGACGGCCATCCGTCGGCCGGTGACGCCTACTTCCGGATCGTGAACCGGGACGGCTCGCTGGAGGACACGTTCGGGACGACCGAAGAGGGAACGGGCGCCGGCGGCGAATATGGCCAGGATCGCGCCATTACCTACCTGGCGGGAAACAAGAGTTTCTGGGCTGCCCCCTCGGTGCTGGGAGCGAGCGAGTATGCGCTCGAGGAATGGGACTTTGTGGGTGACGAGGGACTGCCCGAAGGAGCTCGCAGCCCAACGATCGTACAATCCCTGCGGCGTCACCAGCCCTGGTTCAAGTGGACGGGGGACCCGAACACGTCCCCCAGAGTCGCGTATTTACAGGTTACCGCGGACGGGCTCCTATACGTGTTCCTGTGGCGTCCCTCGGAGGAATACCTCGAGGCGATGAAGCCGTACGAGGACCAGATGACGGAGGGGAGGGGCTGGACGATGGAGCGCCAGGAAGAGGTTGAGTCCCTGGGGGCAACGCTGACGCATTTCGTCATCGAGGTGATCGACGTCCGGTCGGCCCAGCTCCTGGCCTCCGCCGCGTATCCGGTGGGCGAGTTCATCCGCGGTACCGCGGTGATTCCCCACGGCTTCTTCCGAAACGAAAAGACCGGGTACGTCTACAGTGTCGACGAGGCGGGCATGCCCTATGTCGAGATTATTGAGGGCGTGCTGTCGAAGAAGTGAGTGACCGGCGGAACAGGGGTGGGGCAGCCCGGCATGGCCGGACCACCCCGTGCGAGCAGCGCCAGCCCGTCCCCACCCCCACACGCGCGCATACCCGCGGTCCCTGGGCCCCGAGGCGCTCCATCACGCTCCGGGGGTCCCGCTTTCGTGGCTCCGGTTAGCGAATGGCGTAGGACATGCCGGCGCGGAGCGTCAGGACCCGGTGCTGGACCGTTGCCGCGTCGGCGTTGTCGAGATCGGTGAGCCCGTAGTTGTAGAGCGCGCCGAAATCCAGGCCCAGGTCTCTTGTCAGGCCGATCTCCAGACCGCCGCCGCCGACCAGGCCGAAGTCGTACGCAGGTCGGTCAAGGGTGTCGCCGCAGGCCGCACTGTTCGAAACAGCCCGGTCCTCGACCGTTGTGGATAGTGTTGCGTCACAGGACGTTTCATAGGCAAAAGCCGGTCCCGCCAGCAGGTGGATCCCAATGCGGTCTCCGTACAGGGGAATGGCCAGCCTTCCGAGAGCGGTCAACTCGGCGTAGTCGACTTCGATCAACGACTCGCCGGTGGCGTCGCCGTCCGTGAACTGCGAGTTGGACCCTCTCTGGGAATAGCCGCCGCCCAGCTGGATCCCGAAGTGGCCGGCCACCGGGAAGGTCGCCGCGACGCCCACGGAAATCCTGGTCACGGTTTCGGAAGTCGGGACGGCGACTTCGTCGCTGGACAGTTCGGTCGACGCGAGGTTCGCGCCGCCCATCATGGACAGGTTGATCTGTGCGGAAGCGGGTGCTCCGGCAAAGAGAAAGAGGGAGGAAAGAGCGAGGTAACAGAAGTTTCTCATTGGAGTTCCTTTCGGATGGCATCACTGCTTGATTCGGTGACTCGGGGCTGAACGCCGCCAGAGGCAAAAGCGTCCAACCCACGCTCCCATACAGCGATGGCTCAATGAGGTTCCGTCGGTTCCCCTGCGAGGGGAATTGCAACGTCGGCGTGCCAGATGCCGAGCATCAGGTGCATCATGGCGTGGCCGGGGTCTATCTCGAGCGCCGCTTCGAGCGAATCGCGAATCTTGCCCGCCAGGTTCTTGCGAAGCGCGGTCATTGTGCTCACGCGATGAGCATACCGGTCGACGGCGTGGGCAATCCGGTCAGCCGCCAAGGTAATCTCTGGTTTACATAATGTCAAGCAAAGTTGACATGATGCGGCCGATTCTCAGCGAGGACCGCCGTCGCCGGTACTCCTCGCCAACACCTCGAACACCCGCCGTGCCCGGTTCCCCATACCGTCCACCACCGTGACCACATGCCGCCCCGCCGCGACATCGAGCGCCTGTTCGTGGAAGACGCTCGTCGAGCCCACATAGCGGTCGTCCAGGTGCCAGTGCAGGGTGGCCTCCGGATCCCGGTGCGCCACCGCGAAGACCGCCCGCCCCTTCCGCCCCCCAAGCTCGACCGGGATGTAGATGCGGGTCCCGTTGTCCGGATACAGGAAGTCGACCGGACCGCGCACCAACGCCTCGGCCGAGGTGCCCGCACAGTCGGCCCGGTACGGCGGCAGCGGACGATACCCGGCATTCCATCGTCGGTAGAACGACTCCTGGCCCGGCGGAAGCACGAACCAGGTCTTGTGCGACATGCTCCGCACGGACTCGCACCTACCGTGAACGCGCAGGCCGCTGGACGGATCCAGGTGCACCGTCCGATGGTGCGGGCTCGGTTGCTCGAAGTGCGCGCCCCTCGGGGCCCAGACGACGGCGGTCTCGCATCCCCCTGCGGCGCGATACCCGTCGGACCTGCACACCTTCACCTGCTTGAGGTGCGCTTCGGGTCTGGGGAACCACGCGCCACCGTCCAGCCGGTTGACGATGTCGAAGAGAACCGGCGCGGCGGCCCCGATCCCGGTCAGTTCCGGCCGCCCCTCCCCCCCCGCGTTCCCCGCCCACACCCCCACCGTATACCGCGCGGTCACCCCGACCGCCCAGGCGTCGCGGTGGCCGTAGCTGGTTCCGGTCTTCCACCCCACCCTTCGTCCGCCCCCGAACTCGCGCCATCCGGATTCGGCCCCGGGCCGGGCCACCTCGACCAGGGCCTCCAGGGTCAGCCACGCGGCCCCAACGCTCAGTGGGGCACGGCGGGCGGGCGCAGGCAGCGCGTCGGCAAGAATCCGCGGGCGGTGGAGGGCCGGCGCGCCTTTCCCACTCCCGATCCGCGCCACATTCGCATACATGGCCGTGATGTCCCACAGCGTCCCCTCCGCGCCGCCGAGCACCAGCGTCAGCCCGTATCCTCCCGGAGCGCGGTGCAGCGTGGTCATCCCCATCCCGCGCAGGAAGTCGTAGAAGCGGTCCACGCCGTGGCGCCGCAGCATCCACACCGCCGGCACGTTGAGCGAGCGTGCCAGCGCTGCCCGGGCCGGGACCGCGCCCCGGAACTCCCGGTCGTAGTTCTCGGGCCGGTAACCCGCGAACTGGGACGGAATGTCGGGGATGAGCGTCTCGGGCAGGATCTCGCCGGCGTCCAGCATGCGTGCGAAGAGAAGAGGTTTCAGAATGCTGCCGGTGCTGCGGGGGCGTCGGATCAGATCGATCGCGTGGCCGGTTCCCTCGCCCACCGCCCACCGGCTGTTTCCCACGTACGCGACCACTTCGAAGGTGCGGTTGTCGATCACGAGGGCGGCCAGGTGGCGGATCCCCATCGAGGCCAGCGAGCGGGACTGCCGTGCCGCGACATCGCCCACGAGCCGCTGCAGCGCCACGTCCAGGGTGCTCGCGTACCGCCGGCCCGTCCCCGGGTCTCCCGCCGCCAGCGTCTGTAGGAGATGCGGGGCCGCCTGCGGCAACGGATGGGGCGCGTCCGGCAACGGCTCCAGCAGGGCCAGGTCCAGTTCCTCGCCGTCGATCGCGCCGGTCTCGTGCAAGCGGCGCAGCAACCGGTCCCGCTTCGCCAGCAGCTCTTCGCGGCTCCGCCCCGGATGTACCGTCCCCGGGTTGTTCGGCAGGATCGCCAGCATCGCGGCCTCGGCCCACGACAGATCGGCAGGCCCGCGACCGAAGTAGCGCCACGCCGCGGCCTCCAGCCCCACCACGTTGCCGCCGAAGGGGGCGTGGGCGGCGTAGAGCGCGAGGACCTCGTCCTTGTCGGTGCCGAGTTCGAGCCGGAACGCGAGCGCGGCCTCGACGAACTTCTCCCGGTAGGTGCGGGGGCGGGAGCCGCGTGACAAGCGGATCACCTGCATCGTGATCGTGCTGCCGCCGCTCACCACCGTGCCCGCGCGCAGATTGCTCCACATGGCCCGGGCCAGCGCGATCGGATCGACTCCGGGGTGCGAGCGGAAACGCTTGTCCTCGGCGGCGGTTACGGCGGTCGCGAACTTCGCGGGAACCGAGTCGCGCCCGGGAAAGCGCCACTGCCCGTCCGACGCGATCCGCGCGCCCAGCAGCGACCCGTCACGCGCCTCAAGAACGGACGAGACCGGGTGGTCGAAGAGCGGGTCGGGAAGCCGGGTGGCGATTCCGGCCACCACGACGAGGGCGGCGGCCCCACCGCCCCAGACCGCCAGTCGCCGGCGCCTCGAACCCAACTTCACCCCTCGTCCCCCCCACCCTCGACCACCCTCACGCTCATCCCCTTGGCGCGCCCATACACCGACCCGTCATACATCGCCTCGACCGCCACGGTCGGCAGGTAGTAGTCGCCCAGATACGCCGCGTTGAAGCGCATCGAGAGGGTGAGCGACTCTCCGCCGTCCAGCGAAAAGTAGGTGAGGACACGGTCGTCGCGCACGTCCTGGTACTCGATGCGGTCGTCCGCCGGCCCCTCGCCCGAGTCCATGCGCGCGTTGTGGATCTCCCACCCCGACGGCGCGCGGTACTCCATCGCCAGGTCCTCCTGGTCCCGGCCCGACTCGTTGCGGACCGTTACCCTGGCCACCAGGTCGGTTCCCTGCGGGAGTTCGGACACGTCAACCTCTTTCCCATCCGGATCGGTGTACACCACCTCGACCCCGAGCCCGGACGAAGCCGCCTCCTCGTCCCCCGGCGCGGGCGATCCCCGCGTCACCAGGCTCGCGAAGAGCGGCGCGTCCGAGGTGTTGCGCACTTCCACCCGTCCCCCTGACTCGGCGATATCCACGAGATCCTCCGAATACACCGCCGACGTAGACGCCGCTTCCGTCACATCGTCCCCCGCGCCGCGCTCGAAGGTGAAGTCGAGGGACGCCTGGCCGAGCCCGTAGAACCGTGCCATCGCGAGCAGCGCGTAGGCCACCGAGTGCGTCCCGTGCCAAGTGTCCGAATAGAGGGCGGCCGAGATCTCCTCGGCGACCTGGTTCGCCTGGACTTCACGATCCACCGTCACCAGCGCTTCGAGATGGATGGCGCGGTCACGCAGCGGCGAGCCCATGCTCCAGCCGGGCACCGCGTAGTCCGGGGTGGCATCGTCGTCGCGCAGCAGGCGGGCGCCCGGCGTCACCCCGGCATGCCCGTACGCCGCGGCGAGGTGCCAGCGGGCGGTGGCCACCAGGTCGCGCGTCTGCCGCAGACGGTTCATGGCGCCGATCTCGTAGTCGCCGGCCAGCGCGAGTGTGTACAGCCGGTATGCCTGGTCCATGGCCGGCGTGTCGCCGCGGGTTCTCCACGAGCGCGCGCGGCGTTGCTGGTGGGTTCTCCAGCTCGAGATCACCTGCGGATCGACGTAGTAGCCCAGCTTCTCCGCCTCGATCATGAAGTGGCCCGCGTAGTTCGTCACCCACCCGTTTCGGGCGTTGGCGCCGGAAAAGGTGCCCGGCCAGTACGAGAACCCGCCGGACGACACCTGGAACCCGCGCAGACGGTCGATTCCCGCCTGCACGTTCTGCTCCACCCGCGCCCGGTCGTCATCGTCGAGATTGACCAGCAGCGGCAGGTACATCTGAGCGAAGACCGCCGAGACGATCTGTTCCAGGCACCCGTGCGGATAGCGCACCAGGTATCCCAGCCGCGCCTCGAGGTTGAGCGGCGGCAGAGGCGTCAACTCCAGCGTCGCCGAATTGGTTCCCGGAATTCCGTGCGGATCGAACTCGGCGATCCAACCCTCGCCGGGCGCGATCCGTGCCCTCACCTGGGCGGTCGTCTCGGGGTTTGTCCGGCGGATGGGAAGGGCGATCTCCGAACGCGCGCGATGCTCTCCGGACACCGCGGTGAAACGGAGGACCCCCTGGCCGGGACGGTCGCCGGCGCGCACGCGCAACCGGGCCAGCCCCTCCTCGGCGCCGCCGAAGTTGACGGTTTCGCTGGCACTGCCCACCACCTGGAACCCGGGGCCGGCCTCCACCGTGACGGTCGCCTCCTCGATTCCTTCCTCCATGGCGAAGAGCGACACCGGCACCGTGATCTCCTCGCCTGGGCCCACCACCCGGGGCGCCGTCGCCAGGAGCGAGAGCGGCTGCCGCACGAACACCGGCTCGGAGGTCGAACCGTAGGCGCCTTCGTGGCCCGCGACGACCATCACCCGCACCTGCCCGATGTACTCCGGAATGTCGACCGGGTGGGCGCGCCACTGGCCGCGTCCCAGCGTGAACGGTCCCATGAAGCGCACCACCGGCGGAAACCGGCTCCGGTCCCGCTCCTGGATCTCGACCGCGTCGTCCCCGCCCAGCGCCAGCAGCCGCTCCAGCTCCGCCGCGTAGGCGCCGACCACTTCGTCGAAGATGTCCCAGGTGGAGACTCCGAGCGCTTCCTTGCTGTAGAAGCGGTCGTGCAGGTCGGGCGTGGCGAAGTTGGTGAGTCCCAGCAGGCCTTCGTCCACCACCGCGAGCGTGTAGGTCATGCGCCGGCCCGACGCCTCGGACACCCGCACGCTCACGGTAGTGTCGGGACGCCACTCCTCGGGAACCGCGACCTCCGGCCGCAGCACCGTGGCCGGATTCTCGACGGCAAGCGGAATCACCCCGTACAGCCGGATTTGCCGATCGTTGGCGCGGCCCGAGTGCGGCTGGATCAGGCTGACGCCCACGTACACGTTCGGGCTCATTTCCGCGGTGATCGGCACCTCGAAGCGCGGGCGCCCGTCGCCCATCCGCACCCACCGATAATCGATAATCCCCGTTCCCGTCTCCAGCGTGACGAGCGCACGGCCCGAGTTGGCCTCCGGCAGCTGAATCTCGGCCACGTCGCCCACGGTGTAGCTGTCCTGGTCGGCGAGCAGGGTGAGCACGCTAGCCCTGGAGCCTGACTGCTCCCGTGGACGCCCAGCCCATCCCGGCCAGTCGATGTACACCGTGCGGCCGGTGCAGTGGCCCCCTTCGGCGTCGCATGCGCGGAGCAGATACCGGCCCCAGTTCGGATAGCTGACGCTGAAGTCCCACGTGGCCAGCCCTTCCGTCGTGGCGACACGCCCCCGCGCAACCACCGAGCTGTGCTCCGACTCGGTGTAGCGCGCCAACGATTCCCCGGAGCGGTCCCACCACCAGCGCCAGTCGATCTTGTAGAGGGTGAGGTCGACCGAATCCACCGCGACCGGCTCGCCGTCGGGCGAAAGGGTCGCGATGTCGACGGTGTGCACCGTGTCGGTGAGGAGCATGCCGCGCCGCGCGTCGCCGGGCGGCACCCGGACCCCGACGTAGCGGTCGTAGGGGGAGAAGCGCTGGCTGCGCCGGTTGGTGCTGAAGGCGCCGCCCGGCTCGAAGATGCGGGTGGTGAAGTTGGCCGAGAGCATCCCGGGGGAGTGGCCGCCGGGCGCGAGTTCCGTGGTGAAGGTGGTGTGGCCTTCGTCGTCCAGCGTGCCGTCGAAGACCGTGCTCGGCTCGTCGGCGTAGTCGCGCGCGGGATCGTCGAAGGCGTAGTCCGAAAACCGGGTGAAGGCGGTGCGCACCGGCCGGAAAGACACCTGCACGTCGGTGTCGAGGTTCCGCGCGGCCGCGCCGCTCAGCCACTGGCCGAAGAGGGTGACTTCGTGCGGCACGCCCCCCTGAAGCAGCTCGTCTTCGCCCAGGTCGAGGTCCACCTTCAAGCGGTTGGGCATGACGGTCTCGATCTTGAGCGAGGTCGAGAAGCGGGCGCCGCCGACCTGGACGGCCGCGTTCCAGTTTCCGGTGGGCGCGTCCGGGGCGGTCCTGAGCGCGAAGGCGTAGAAATCGCCCACGGGATCGGCGTTGGTGACCGTGTGAACCACCTGGCCCGACGGATTGAGGAGTCGCAGGGTGGCCGGGTGGCCTGCCGGAAGTGGATTGTCGGCGTCGTCGAGCACGAAGGTCAGATGGATGTCGTCGCCGGGACGCCACACCCCGCGCTCTCCGTAGATCACCCCCTTCAGCCCTTTCGCGACGACTTCGCCGCCCACGTCGAAATGGCTCGTCGGCAGCGCACTGCCGGAGCTCATCTTGAGGTAGCCCTTCTCGCCGCCCCGGGTGGCCACGGCGTGGTGGGGCTCTGCGGAAAGCGTGGTGCGGGCCAGTCCCCCGGGCCCCGTCACCACGGTTTCGAGCGGCTGGTTCTGGTAGCTCATGAATGTGACCGACACACCCCGCATCGGTTCGGCGGTGCGAAGGTCGGTGGTGGCGACCAGGGTGCCGCCCCGGGCGTCCCGCTTTGCCGTCATGCCGATGTTCGAGGCCAGGAAGTTGCGCGAATCGCTCGCCCGCGAGGACCAGCGGAAGTAGGCGTCGAGGCAAGGATCGTTGCGGTCTCTCCAGTCAACAGAGCCCTGGTAGGATGCCTCGATCGCGTTCCAGCTGCTCGTGGAGCTCCCGTCCGCGGCGTCCAGGTCGGCCGGCCACGGCTCCTCGAGAACGGGGACCCGGTCCTGCGCGTCGCTGCACGCAAAGGTCGAGTTGCCACGGTTGATCGACAGCGTCAGCCGGACCAGGCTTCCCGAGTAGGCACGCACGAGATCGCTCACGTCCAGCGTATACCGCGTCCACCCCCCGCCCGGTTCTTCGCCCAGCTCGACGGTGCGTCGCCAGAGGGTGCGTCCGGTGCGCCGGAGTTCGCGGCCGCCGGACAGGTCGTTGGACTGCAGGAACTGCCCGATGTTGGACTCGAACACGCGGAAAGCCGTCACCTGCACCGAACGCACGTTGGCCGCCTCGATCGGCACCGTCAGCCGGTCCGCGCTCGGGAGCACCGCGCCGCGCCCGGCAAAGCGCACCCCCGGCTTGATGTCGACAAAGGCCACCTCGAGCTCGTGGCGCTCCTCGAGCCGCTTTCCGTTCACGCTCCGCAGCCCCTCCTCGAGCACCAGGGTCGTCAGTCCGATCACGCGGTCCCCGGGGATGATCCGCAGTGTGTTGCCCAGCACTTCCAGGGAGACGCTCTCGTCCCCCAGGCTCACCAGTCCGTTGAGGTTCTGGTTCGGGTCGAGCGGGTCGGAGAAGCGGACCAGTGCGTACTGGCGGTCGTCCGACTCGGCGCGCGCGGTGATGATCCGGAACACATCGCGCGCCGGGATCGCGACGTCCTGGCTTCCCCGTGTGCCGATCCCGAGGCCCCGTCCGTTCCAGCGCAGCCGAACCTCGTCTTCGCTCCCCCCGCGCGTCACGCCCTGAACGGCGAAGCGATGGTTCATCCCGGCGGGGTCGTGCTGCCACCGGATCTCCAGGCCGTCCCCGTCCTGCTCGGCGCTGAGAACCCCTTCCACGGCCTCCGGCTCCGCGAAGTCGGCGGTCACGATCGACCCGGTCAGGACAAGGACATCCTCGTCTGCCCCGGACTCCGCCTCCAGCCCGTCCAGGAAGACCTCCAGGCGCTGGTACATGACGCTGAAGTCGAACGGGTAGTCGCCCAGGTCGTCGGGAAGATCCAGCAGGCGCTCACCGAGGAGCGTGACGCGATACTCCTGCCCCGAAGGCAGATCGGCGGCGGGTGAGAAGACGAGCTCGCGAGGGCTGACGAAGGTGGCCGTGCCCTCGACTTCCGGCTCGAAGACGAGCAAACCGTCCGTGGGACGGCCGATGAGGTACTCGCCCGCCACATCCCGCGTGAAGACCATCGTGATCCGGTCGCGCTTGGAGATGGCTCCGTAGGTACGCGCGCTGATCAGCGAATCCCAGCGTGGGTCGGCGGTCGGGGCGTCGGGCTCGCCGCATGCGGAGAGGGCGAGCGCGGCGAAGGTGGTGGCCAGAATGGCGAAACGTGACGGGAGAAGGGCCATGACCGGTGCTCCGGGACGGGGTCGAGTGCGCGTTGGGGGGGGAAGTTCGGGTGGGAGGGGATGGTGGGCAAGCGGCTTTGCGGCGGGCGCTCGTGCGAGGCGCTTTGGCGAAGAGGTCGGCGGGCTGTGGGCCGGCCGCCGTGGTGCCTGCCGTAGCCGGGGCGGTTTGCCCTCTGAGACTGGCCTTCCGGTCATGGTTAGTTTAGTTTACGATGTAATCTATACTAATGTGAACAGGTGAATCAGCATGGCCGGTCATCACATTCGTCTGATCTGGCGCTACGATCCCATTCTCTACGCGCCGGCAAAGTACCGGAGGGCCTGCGCGTACCGGGCTTTTGTCCCCGAACCCCTTGCGGACCTGAACCTCGCGCTGGACGGGGCCACGGCCGGTGTGGTATCGGACGCCGAGGGGGCGATACGGGAGCTCAACGCGCATCCTCACGGTGCCCTCGCCCCATTGGCCCGGTTGCTGCTCCGGACCGAGTCGCTCTCTTCATCCAGGGTCGAAGGGCTGGTCCTGGGGGCTCGTGCCCTGGCGCGCGCCGAATCGCGTGCGGGAGTCGGAATGCGGATCGGCTCCACCGCCCGTGAAGTGCTGGCCAACGTCGATGCCATGCAGGCCGCGATGGACGCAGCCACCGGCGAGTGCCCGTTCACGGCCGCGGACATCACCGACATTCACCGGCGTGTGATGGCCCATGCGCCCAACCGCCACATCGCCGGGGTGGTGCGAACCGTTCAGAACTGGATCGGGGGAAACGACTACAACCCCTGCGGCGCCGACTTCGTGCCCCCCCCGCCCGAACACATTGCGCCGCTGCTGCAAGACTTGGTTGACGCGGTCAACCGCGAGGACCTGCCGCCCCTCGTCCAGGCCGCCCTGGTTCACGCGCAGTTCGAGACCATTCATCCCGTCGAGGACGGGAACGGGCGAACCGGACGCGCCCTGGTGCAGGTTGTGCTCCGGCGGCGCGGTGTAGCCCCGGGCTACGTGCCTCCGATCAGCGTGATCCTGGCCGCCGACCGGAACGCGTACATCGCGGGCCTCGGCCAGTTCCGGTTCGGTGATCCGGTCCGCTGGGTCGCGGAGTTCGCCGCCGCCACCGCACGAGCAGCCACCCTCGCTGCCCGCTACCTGGACGCCGTGCGTGACCTGCAAACGGATTGGCGATGTCTCTTGGCGGCGGCCGCCAACCCCCGGGCCGGCGCGGCCGCGTGGGCGGTCATCGAGGTGCTGCCCGCCCTCCCCGTGGTCTCGACGGCGAGCGCCATTTCCGCGACCGGGCGCGCCAAGTCCGCGGTACACGCGGCTGTGCGGCAACTGGTGGACGCGGGCGTGCTGCTTCCCCTGTCGACATCGAAGCGCAACCGGCTCTGGGAAGCCGCCGGGCTGCTCGATCTGGTGGAGCGGCTGGAGGCGGGGCGGTCGCCATCCGGGAGCACACCCTTCAAGCCGGCATCGTGACCACGTCGTAGAGCGGAATGCGAGAGTCGCGCGTGACCACCGTAAGCCCCTCGGTCTGCGCCTGGGCGATCAACATGCGGTCGAACGGGTCATTGTGACGCGGCGGCAGAGAGGCCGCCCGCTCCGCGTGAGCGAAGGTCATCGGGAGGTGTTCGAACCGCTTTTCCTCGACGATGGCCGCAAGATTGTCCGGGGCTTCCAACCGGCCTTTGGCCTTCTTGATGCCAATCTCCCAACCTGTCACCGCGCTTACGAATACGTCGTTCTTCGGGTCCGCGATGGCTTCGCGCGCGGGTTCGGCAATCTTCCCCCAGTCGGCCACCCACCAGAGGAACGTGTGCGTGTCGAGGAGGAGCCGCATCGTCACTCGTCGCCCGGAAATAGGGGCCGGTCTTCGAAGGCCGCGACGATCTCCTCGTCGTGAGCGTCGAAATCCGGGCCGATCACGATCTGACCTTCGAGGCCTCCGGGCTTCCGCTCTTCGACGGGTTCCCGGTAGGGTGTAAGCCGAACCCAGGGCTCTCCCGACTTGCAGATCACCACGTCTTCCCCTTCCCGGACCAGTCTGGCCAGGCGCGAGAGCTGTGATTTTGCCTGATGCATGTTGACTTTCATGACTCGCTCCCGTCGGTGGAAGCCCGCGAAGCCTCGCCACCCCTGGCTCGCGCGGGTTCGTCCGCAAGATACTAGCTAAGCTAAGTCTAGCCAAGTCATATCACCAGGTCCACCACCTCGATGCGCACACCGTCCGGAACCATGCACCCCGCCGCTCGTATCAACGGTGCCGGCCGCTCGAGCGTTGGCTCTGGTGCGCGCGCACCCCCTACTATGTGACGATTCGATCGCCAGTCCCCCAACCCGCGAGCATCCGCATGCACAGACGCGACTTCGTGAAGACCGCCGCCGTGGGAGCGGCCGCCGGAGCCGTGCCCATCGTGGCCGCGCCGGGCACCGCAGCCGGCAACGCCACCCCCGCCATCCACACCCGCCCCACCCGCCCCCTCCTCGTCGCGGACGTGTCCTCGATCCGGTACCGGAACGGCGGCCCCGAGAGCGCGATAGAGCGCGCCTTTCGCGGCATCACGGAAGGCGAGGACATCCTGGACGCGTGCGTGGCCGGGGTGAACATCCCCGAACTCGACCCCGAGGAGCGCGGCATCGGGTACGGCGGCCTTCCCAACGCCGACGGCGCGGTCCAGCTCGATTCGTGCCTCATGCACGGGTCGCGCAGGTGGGCGGGCGGGGTAGCGGGTCTTGAGGGCGTGAAGACCCCGTCGCTCGTGGCCAAGGCGGTGGCCGAGCTGACCGATCACCACCTCATCGTGGGCGAAGGCGCGCGGGAATTCGCCCGGTCCCTCGGCTTCGAGATCCACGACGACCTCAACACGGCCGCCTCCCGCGAACTGTGGCTGGAATGGCGCCGCCGCGTCGATCCCGGCCACTGGCTCGACCCGGACGAGCGCCTGCGCGGCCGCGGGCGTCCCGGCGAGGATACGGACCCGGACACCATTCGGCGCGGACGGATCCCGGGACCGGTCCCGGAGCCCGACCCCACCCGCGCCGCCCGCCTCCGCCGCTTCCACGACGCCTCCCTCGCCGCCGGTCTCTCCATGGTCGACGACGGCCTCATCGACCCCGACTCGTTCTGGGGTACGACCAGCCTGGAAGCCGTCTCCCCCGACGGCGACCTCTGCGGCGTGACCACCACCAGCGGCCTCTCCTGGAAGATTCCGGGCAGGGCGGGGGACTCCCCGATCCTGGGCGCGGGCCAGTACGTCGACAACGATGTGGGCGCGGCAGGTTCGACGGGCCGCGGCGAAGCCAACCTCTACAACCTGAGCTGCTTCATGATCGTCGAGTTCATGCGCCAGGGGATGTCCCCGAAGGACGCCGGCATCGCGGTCCTCGAGCGCGTCCGCGGCAACACGGTGGAGTCGCGGCTGCTCAATTCACGCGGTCTGCCAGCTTTCGACCTGCGCTTCTTCATCCTCAACAAGGCGGGCGACTACGCGGGCGTGGCCATGTACGGCGCGGCGGAATCGGCCTTCGCGGTGTGCGACGAGAACGGGGCCCGGGAAGAACCGCTGGAGGGATTGCTGGAGGGGTCGCCTCGGGACTGAGGCCCGTCGCTCATCCCCCCAGATCCACCACCCGCAGATTCCGCCAGCGCACCTTGATCCCGCCCCCGTCGTGGATCTGGAGCGCGATCGACCCCTCGGCCGCGCCGATCGTCTCGTCCTCGATGGCCACCAACCGGCTACGCCAACCCGACGGCGATACGCGCCCCGCTCACCATGACGCCGCCGGCCCGTAGTACTTATTCCGTTCTTTCTCCAGAATCTCGTGCAAGCCGCCGGGAGTACTCTTCACCAGGTTTCTGAAATCCTGCCACTCCACCGGGCTTGGGATGTGAGCCGGGACATCCACCACCCCGCGCAACGACGCCGGAAGCTCGCTTTCCAGGTCGGACACCCAATGCCCACGTCCACCCTTGTAGCCATAATGATCGAGCCTCGCCGGCAAATGGCCCACATAGATATTCGTGAAGCCGTAGTCGAACCCGGCCACGAACGGCAGCACGGCGCCGCTTTGGCCCACCACCCATACCACGCCGATTCCCCATTTGCTCCCGTATTCAAGGGCCAGCTTTGTCCACTGGACCCCCGTCACTGTATCACCCGGCTCCAGCGGCCAGTTCGGGAGCGTGTAGTTGGTGATCTCCGATGACGCCTGCATGACGCGCGGGTAGTCCGCTTCCAGCGCTGCCTGCGTTATCGGATCGTTGGGCGGGACGCTGGTCGACTTCGGAGGCTCCTGGCACCCCGTCAGCGCGGCGAGGAGGAAGGGTAATGCTATTCGCATTTCCAGCCTCCTGAACGATGGTTGTGTGCGATTCACGGGGACTTTCGTGGGTGACCACTCCAACGATACATAGTGCCTCGCCGAATCGCGAGCTGCGCTGGCCGCCTCCCGCGGCTGGCCCGGTGACGCGCCGGGCCGACAGCCGTGACGGAGGGGCCCACGGTCTCGATTGGCCCTTCGGTCACGAAACCAGGTACGCTCGTCGTCCAGTATCGGGGCCGCGGGACTGAGGCCCGTCCCTCATCCCCCCAGATCCACCACCCGCAGATTCCGCCACCGCACCTTGATCCCGCCCCCGTCGTGGATCTGGAGCGCGATCGACCCCTCGGCCGCGCCGATCGTCTCGTCCTCGATGGCCACCATCAGCGTCCCGTTCAGCCATGTCCTCACCCGGTCCCCCACAGCCCGCACTCGCATCGTGTTCCAGTCGCCCATGCGCAGCAGATGGTCCCGCTCCGGACTGGGCTGCACCAGCCAGCCCCGCCCGTACGACTCGTAGATCCCGCCGGTCGCCATCCCGGGCGGCGCCACCTCGGCCTGCCACCCCGTCACCGTCGTCCCCTCCACGCTCGAACGGAAGAACACGCCGCTGTTGCCATCGGCCTCCTGCTTGAAATCCACCCACAGGTCGAAGTCGCGGTAGCTCCGCTCGGTGGTGAGATAGCCGTATTCGGCGTCGGGACCGCTCTCGCACACGAGCTCCCCGTCCTCGACGTACCATCGCTCGGTCCCGTGCACGACCCAGCCGTCCAGGTCCTCGCCGTTGAAGATCGAGACGGGCTCGAGCGGCAGGACCTTGATGTTGCGGTACCACACGTTGCGCCCGTGGTCCTGGAGGCCGATCGGGCCGGAAGCGGCCGTGCCGTAGCGGGGGAAGGGGGCGAACTTGCTGTCCCGCACAAGCAGCCTCCAGTCGTATGACCCGAGCTCGTACTCGACCGTCTTGACCCCGTTCAGCCAGTGCTCCACCACGTTGCCCAGGATCCGGATCCGCCCCTCGTTCCATTCGCCGGGTGGGTGCAGCGTCTTCTCGCCCGAGGCGTGGAGATCGTAGTTGTCGCCGGTGAGGTGCGTGTTCATGTCCATCGTGCCCATCTCGATGTAGGCGGGGTCGTCGAGGACCTGGTACTCGGGCGCGTTGTGCCAGATCGCGGCGCCCTCCTCCTCGATCACCCGGTAGAGGACGCCGCTGTTGGCGACCTCCGAGAGCATGAACTCGAACTTCAGGTCGAAGTCGGTGAAGGACTCGGTGGTGACGATGTCGCCGCCCACCGCGACGTCCGGGTCCGTCGAGGTGGCACCGACCACCAGCATGCCGTCCACCACGGCCCAGCCGGTGTCGGGGAACTCCTCGCGGTTGTAGCCCCGCCAGCCGTCGGTGGTCTCGCCGTCGAAGAGGAGGCGCCAGCCGGCGTCTCGTTCGGCGTCGGTGAGGGTGTTGGGGGATGGTGTCTCCGGGTTGTCGCCCGCCGCGGACGGACCTCCCTCGGAAGCATCGGAGCAAGCCGCGGCCACGATCGCGGCCAGCACCCAGGGGAATCGACGCCGCAGGCTGCGCGGACGGGAGCGGGCCGCCTCGCCGCAGTGCCAGGCGGGATCGGTGTGTATAGTGTGTAACGAGTGTGTGATTCGCATCGGACAAGCCTCATCTTTCCGGGGTTTCGGCGATCGCGGCGATCTGCCGGGCCGCCCGAACGCCCGAGAGATACGCGCCATGTACGGTCGCGGGATAGTCGTCGCGAGTCGCCTCGCCCGCGAAGAATACCTTGTCGCCGACCGGCTCGCCCAGTGCAGCGTGCTCCGCAAAGGAAGACCCGATCGGCACATACGAGTAGGAGCCATGCGTCCACGGATCCGAGCGCCAACGCGTGACGCGCGCGTCGCTTGGCGCGGGCACGTCCCCGTACATGTTCGTGAGTGCCGCAACGGCCCGCGCCACGACCTCGCGGTCGGAGAGCCGCTCGAGTTGGGTGCCGAAGGTGCCGGCGTTGAGCATCGCGAGGACCGGCTGCCCCATGTACGGATACAGGCTGATGGTCTCTGCCCACTGCCCGTCGTCCGCACTGACGTACTGAAGGCGCTCGACCTCCCTGTCCCAGAAGACGTCGTCGAACAACAGGTACGTCTTGTTGAGCACGCCCATCTCGAGGTTGGCGATCGCGCTCCTCTTCCGGCTCGGCAACGACGGACGGAACGAGATGAAGTCATCCTTCAACACGCCGAGCGGCACCGTGACGACGACTCTCGCGGCCTCGAAGGTCGCACCGGCGGCCGTCGTCACGACGATGGCCGACCCTGAATGGTCGATCACCGTCACGGCCTGCCCGCGCCTGACCGTCACGCCCCGCGCCAGCACGTCGACGATCTGCCGGTAACCGCCCGGGAAGACGACATCCCCTCCACGCATGCCACTCCCGCCATCGACGCTCGCATACGAGAGGTCACTCAGATCGGCGGCGTATTCATTCACGACCTCGGTGGTGAGCAGGTACTCCAGGTAGCGCCTGTCGGCCTCGCTGAAGGTCCCGCTCGCCAGCATTTCTTCGTAGACGGACTGGAAGTTCCTGCCGGGATCCTCCTCCGCCAGCCTCCAGAAGTCCCGGAGCCCCGCCGGAGCGGGCGACGCCGGCTCGCCGACACCGTGGTAGTGGAACACCCCGTTGCCCCAGTCGGTCCGGTGCGTGGCGATGTCGAAGTCCCTGGCGATAGCGCTGATCGGGTTGCCGTCGACTCCCTGAATCCAGGATGCTCCGAGGTCGATCGGAAAGCCGTCGCCGATGGTGTCCGTCCAGACGCGCCCGCCGATCCGGTCGCGTGCCTCCAGTATGACCACGTCGTCGAATCCGCTTGCGCGCAGTTCCCTGGCCGCGGCCAGGCCGGCCACTCCGGCGCCGACGATCACGACCCCCTGGTTGCGCCGTGCGAAACCGGCAGTGGCGACGCCACGGTCCCCGAGGCCGGACGCCCTGGCGCGTTTCGGCAAGACGGAAACGGCCGGGACAAGCCCTGCCACGCCCAGCGCTCCCTTGAAGAAAGAGCGGCGGGTCAATCCCCCTGGAGATGCTCGAACGCGGTCCTCCAATGGCAGGCCGCTCGACCCACCGCCCGGCTTACGCATTCAGACCAGCCTCATCGCGTCCGGATCCCACCGCACGATTCGGTCCTCGAAGTAACTCAGGTTGCAGGCCAGCGCCGGAGCCGCAGCCCGCAGCCCGAACGCCGCGTCCTCCAACACCCGCGGCCCGCCCCGAACCGCCTCGAAAAAGTTGAAAAAGTGATCCACATGCGCGCCCCGGTACCCTCGCTCCACCTCATACCGCGCCTCGGCCGGAGGCAGCATGCGAACCCGCGCCGGCAATCCCCCCTCGCCCGCCGCCGCCTCCGCCATCTTCTCCTGCGAAAACGCGTCCATCGGGTCCACCGCCACATTCTTCCGCAGAACCACCTCGGTCCACGTCACGTCCATCGCGCCCTCGCTCCCCACCAGGCGCAGATACGTGCTGCCCGAAGTCCCGTCCACGAAATTCACCCGCAGCGACAGGTTGAACCCGGGATGCGTGTCGGTCTCGGGATAGTCGAAGACGCCAAGCAGCACATCGGGCACCTCGCGCCCGTCTTTCCAGTAGCGCAGCCCGCCCGCCGCCTGGATCCGATTCGGCCCTCGCGAACTCACCACGAAGTGCAGACTCGAGAAGAGGTGCACGAACAGGTCCCCCGCCACCCCCGTCCCGTAGTCGCGATAGTTGCGCCAGCGGAAGACGCGCAGCGGATCGTAGTCGCGGTCGGGCGCGGGCCCCAGGAACTGCTTCCAGTCCACCGTCTCCTCCGACGCCCCCGCCGGAATCGGATATTGCCACGCCCCGATCGGATCATTCCGCGCCCAGAACCCCTCGGCGTAGTTGAGTTCACCGATGGCGCCAGCCTCGTACAGCTCCTTCGCCTTCTCGTTGCCGAGCGAACTCATCCCCTGGCTCCCAACCTGGAAGACGCGGCCCGATTCCTCCTCCGCGCGAATCAGGTCGTGCCCTTCGGCAATGTCGTGCACCATCGGCTTCTCGCAGTACACGGCCTTCCCGGCCCTCAGCGCGTCCACCGAGATCGGCTGGTGCCAGTGGTCGGGCGTCCCCACGATGACCGCGTCGATGTCGTCGCGCGCGAGAACCTCGCGGTAGTCGCGCGTGGTGAACAGGTTCGCGCCGTAACGTTCGCGCGCCGCGTCCAGACGCCCGTCGAAGATGTCGCACGCGGCCACGAGTTCGACGCCGGGAATGCGAAGCGCGGTGGACACATCGGCCATTCCCATGCCCCCCGCGCCGATGACGGCGAGGCCGATGCGGTCGGAGGGCGGGACCTCCTGGCTGCGTGACTCACGGATCAGCGTCCGCCGGACGGCGCCGGGCGCCGCGCCTCCAAGCAGGGAAGGGAATCCCGCGGCAATCGCCGAGCCGGCCGCGACGGACTTGACGAACTTTCGCCGGCTACTCGCGGCGGCCGGTTCCGTACCGGACTTTCCTGTTTCGCTCATGGTTCACGCTGCGTTGGGGGCTGGGTGCGGGCGCGTGTCGCCCAGCGATGGCCCGACAACGTAAGCGTGTGCCGATACGGTCAGCAAAGAGGGGGTCTCCGCCATGGGCGGACTGACCAGCGGGAAATCCCGCCTCAGCGGATGGTGTAGAGCAGCCCGCCCCGCAGCGAGATGGCACGGTTCAACATTCCGGAGTCACCGTGTCTCTCGATGTCTCTCCCCCCCCAATGGTACTGCAGACCGGAAGAGATCCCGAATTTGTCGGATAACCCCAACTCCAGGCGTGCCCCGAGGATCAGTCCGAATTCCAATTTGCGGTAGTCGCCGTCGCGGCAGGGCCTGGCATAGTCGCTCCCACCGCCCACGCCCCCGAATTCGCGTTGACAGCCGATTAGCCCTCCCAGGGTGGGACCGGCCGTAAAGTGCGTGTTCAGTCGCTCCCAGAGGAACGGAAACGCCATGTCGTACAATGCGTTGAAAAGCAGGTAGTGCATGCGGATGAGCGACCGTTGACCGAGTACCGTATGGGCAGCTCCCCTCTGGGCATATGTCGCGTTCAGCTGGACCCCGAAACCGTAGATGTCGTCCGGCGGACTCATCCGAAAGGTGACGCCGAGACCGAGGTGCATTCCGTAAACCGGCTTCCGGGGCGTCACGAGCAGGGTATCCCCGTGGACCTCGGCAAGCATGGTCCGGTTGGGGCCGCCATGGAGCGAAAAGGTGGTTTGGCCGACCGCGGATCCGGGCAGGAGGGGTGCGGCGGCGAGGAGGAGGATGGCGAGGCGTCGCACGGCGGATCCTTTCGGTAGACGGACGTTCCGGTACACGTTACTCCCGGTACGCCGCGAGAGCAAAGTCCGGCGTCGCGTGATGGTGGCCCCTACCTCTTGAGACCCGGTAGGTTCCTACTTGTTCCGAACGGCAGCCTTGTGGTGCGCGATCCATACGGCGTGAGCGACGCAGGTCAAGCAAGGAGGGGGGACAGAGTGCGAAGATCCCGGGCGCGGCCGAGACCGCCGCGCCGATTCCAGCAGACGGCGACCCCCTGGGCCATGACCACCCTCCTTTCCCTGCTCCCCCTCGGGGTCCTCGGCCTCCCGCTCATCGTGCCCGTGGCGAGCGATTCCGTGCGGGTCGTCGTCGAAACGGAACTGGGCACCTTCGAACTGGAAGTCGACGTGGACCGGGCCCCCGTCACCGCCGCCAACTTCCTCCGCTACGTCGACGGCGGCCACTACGACGGCGGCTCCTTCCATCGCACCGTCCACGCGGATAACCAGCCCAACGACTCGATCCGGATCGCGGTCATCCAGGGCGGCCGCAATCGCAATGCGGCGTCCCCTTCCTTCCCCCCGATCGACTTGGAACGCACGAGCGATACCGGCATCACGCACCGCGACGGCACGATCTCGATGGCGCGCGCGGGTCCCAACACGGCCACGCACAGCTTCTTCATCTGCATCGGCGACCAGCCGTCGCTCGACCACGGCGGGATGCGCAACGCGGACGGGCAGGGGTTCGCGGCGTTCGGCAGGGTGGTGGAGGGGATGGAGGTGGTGCGGGCGATTCATGGGGCGCCGTATGAGGGGCAGCGGCTGACGCCTGTGGTTGGGATCGTGCGGGTGTATCGGCGAGCACCGCGTTCATCGCCCGCCGTTCAGTTCTCGACTGTTATTTCGAACGTCCAATCGGTCGACAATCCGCCCAGATCCGTTGCGGTTGACGTGATGGTTGCCTCCCCGGGCGACACCGCGGTGACAAGCACGTAAAGTCCCAGCCCGGTGTCCTCGATGCTTGCCGTCGCCACGGTGCTGTCCGAACTCGACACCGCAAACTCCATGCGGTCGCCGACGTCGGGGTCCTGGAACAGCCCGACATGATGAAAAATGAAGAACTCCTGAACGAAGAACGAGTAAGTTTCGCCTGGCGCGCGAACTGCGTCGGGCACGGGAATCTTGATGGTGGGGGGATTGTTTCCGACCGTGTGCACGGCCGAAAGACCGCTCCACAGGCCATCCGGGTCGGTGACGGTGATGTAAATGGTGGCCTCCCCCTCCTTCATGGCAGTGAGCGTGATGCCCCCCATGTAGGAGGTGGTCTCGGCCTTCAGGACCTCCGGATCCGAAGACGCCACCTCGGTTTTGAGGCGTCTGAACGGGGTGTCCGGATCCGAGAAGTACCACCAGGAACTGATCCCCAATTCAGCGCCCACCAGGTAGGACACGTTGCCCAGCTCCTTCTTCTGGTATGGCGGTTGGGCCCCCTCGGGAGTCACGGTGACGTCGAATTCGCCGCTGGCCGACAGTCCCTCCGGGTCCTTGGCGGTCACCGTGATCGTGGAGGTGCCTTCGGCCACCCCCTGCATTTCGAGATCGGTGCCGGATAACGTGGCCGCAACCACCCCGGCGTCGGAGTTTTCGACGGAAAACACCAGTACGTCTTCATCGGGGTCGGAGAAGAAGTAGGTGACATCCAGTGTCTCCGACTTGCCGTTCTCCAGGAACCGCGATGCAATCGTTCCCGCCACCGGCGGGCGATTGGGCACGGGCGCGACAACCGTCACATCGAACGTCAGCTCGGCCTCGAGACCCGCCGGATCCTGGGCGGTGAGGGTTACGGTCGCGGTGCCGGAACCGGTTGCCTGCAGTGCGATCCCGGACCCGGATGCCGTGGCTGTCACCACTGCGTTGTCGGAACTCCCGGCCGAGTACTCCAGCGCGTCGGCGTCGGGGTCGGTGAAGTAGGCGGACGCATCCAGGGTGGCGGAGCCGTCCACTTCGAGGGATTGATCGGCGACGGTGCCGATCGCCGCCGGCGCGCGGTTTTCGCTTCCGGCTCCCTGGACGGTCACCGCGAAAATCTGGTCGATCTCCAGTCCCGCGGGATCCTCCGCCGTGACGGTCACGGTCGCGGTGCCCTGCGACACGACCTCCAGTTCGACCTCGCTCCCGGAAGTCCCGGCCTTGACCACCTCGTGGTCCGAACTCTCGGCAGTGAAGGCCAGTGGGTCGTCGTCCGGGTCGGCAAAGTAGGACGAGGCATTCAGCATCCTCTTGTCGCCCTCTTCCAGCTTCTGCTCGAGAATCGTACCCGTTGCGACCGGCGGGTGGTTCGGATCGGAGCCTCCGCCGGACTCGTTGACGCGCACGCTGAACTGCTGGGTCGCTTCGAGCCCTTCCGCGTCCTTCGCGGTGATGGTCACCGTCGCGGTGCCCTCCTTCAGGGCCCGCACCAGGACCCTTTCACCGGACACCCACGTCCTGGCCACCTGGGGGCTCGAGCTCGCCACCTCGAAGACCAGGGCATCTTCGTCCGGATCGGAGAACAGCGACGAGGGATCGATCCTCTTGACGCTTCCCTCAGTCAAGCGCGCTTCCGGGATGTTCCCGAACGCTTGCGGCGCCCGGTTCGGCACAATCACGATGAACTCCTGCGTGGCCATCATCCCCTCCGTGTCGGCGACCGTGACGGTGACCGCCGCCTCGCCCTTCCTGAGCGCCGTGATCGTCACGGCGGTGCCCGAGATCGCAAGCTCGATGACCGATCCTTCGGGAACGGTGGCCGCGTAGACGAGTGCGTCGCCATCGGGGTCCTCGAAGTAGCCGGGCAGCTCCATCGCGGCGGTCTCGCCTACCGCGACGGTCTGCGCCGCGATCGAGCCGACCGCGTGCGGGGGCCGGTTCGCGACCGACACCGCAAACTCCTGCGTGGCCGCGAGCCCCTCGGTGTCGGTGGCGGTGACCGTGACGATCGCGCCGCCCTTGGCCATCGCTTCCACCGTCAGGACGGCGCCCTCGACGGAGGCCCCGATGAGCGTCGCATCGGAGGAGGTGACGGCGTAGTCCAACGCGTCGCCGTCGGGGTCTTCGAAGTAGCCGGGCAGCTCCAGCGTCGCGCTTCCGCCGATCTCCATGGTCCGCTGGTCGATCGAACCCACCGCGAGCGGGGGCCGGTTCGGGACGGTAACCGCGAACGCCTGGGTGGTCGTGAGGCCTTCCGTGTCCGTGACGGTCACCGTGACTGTCGCTTCGCCCTTCGCGACTGCGCTCACCGTCAGGGCGCCGCCGTCGACGGATGCGCCGATGATTGCCGCGTCCGAGACCGTGGCCGCAAAGGTCAGAGCGTCGCCGTCGGGGTCGCTGAAATGGTTGGGCAGGTTCAGATCCGCGGTCCCACCCACCTCGACTGTCCGCGCTTCGAACGCACCCGCCGCAAACGGGGGCCGGTTCGGCACCGTCACGACGAATTCCTGCGTGGATGCGAGTCCCTCCGTATCGGTGGCGGTGACCGTCACCGTTGCTTCACCCTTTGCGATCGCGCCGACCGTAAGGGCCGCACCGTCGACCGAAGCACCGATGACCGCCGCGTCGGAGACCGTGGCCGAGAAAACCAGCGCGTCGCCGTCGGGGTCGCTGAAGTAGGCCGGCAGGTCCAGATCCGCGGTCTCGTCCACCTCGAGGGTCCGCGCGTCGATCGAACCCGCCGCCACCGGGGGCTGGTTCGGGGCGGTCACGGCGAACTCCTGCATGGCCGCGAGCCCCTCGGTGTCGGTGGCCGTGACCGTGACGACCACGCCGCCCTTGGCCAGCGCTTCCACCGTCACGGCGGCGCCCTCGACGGAAGCCCCGATGAGCGCCGCGTCGGACGAGATGACGGCATAGGCCAACACGTCGCCGTCAGGGTCCTCGAAGTAACCGGACACCTCCAGCGTCGCGCTCCTGCCGACCTCGAGGGTCCGCTCGTCGATCGAACCCACTCCGAGCGGGGGCCGGTTCGGGACAGTCACCACGAATGCCTGGATGGCCGTCAGTCCCTCCGTGTCCGTGGCGGTCACC
>LXNI01000860.1_pt1 | contig 31418 bp, 30 predicted proteins | sample 809091 | NCBI WGS metagenome assembly LXNI01 (sample SAMN04870527, study PRJNA318959) | sponge metagenome | biome: 01000161; feature: marine sponge reef; material: water | host: Sarcotragus foetidus | place: Greece: Milos, Mediterranean Sea | collected 2013-05-29 | depth 5-7 m | reverse complement strand
CCCGGCACCGCGAGCCCGGCCCCGCCACAACCACCACACCCCCACCAGCCCCAACCCAACCACCAGGCCCCGCAAACCCGGCCCGGCCCCGGCAGCCACACCAGTTGCTCAGCAGTCTCCTAGGGCGTCGGTCGCCGCCACGGTCGGACGGCAGCGCCGGAATGGTTACGAATGGTTAGTTGCGCACGATGTGCAAGCGTGCTTTAATGAATATTGCCTACTGACGGATGTAGGTGCAGATGAAGCACCGCACAAGGAGAAGGCACACCATGACAACCACCCGCACCACGACCATCCGCCAAGACGCCGAGCAGGCCGCCGAACTCGACGCGGTCGCACGGGTTGACGGCGTGTCCACCTCGGAGGCGATCCGCGCCGCCATTGCCGAGCACATCGAGAAGCGGCGGCGCGATCCTGCCTTCCAGGCACGGCTCCAGCGCATCCTCGACGAGGAGCGCGTCGTGCTTGAGAGGCTCGCCCAGTGACATGAGCGTGGAGTGCCTCGACCTCGCTGACTTCCTGTTGATCGCGGAGCAGATCACGGGGATCGAGGTTGAGGCACTCGCGCGCCTGCCGCGGTTGCACATGGCTGAGCACGCCCTGTCGGCTCCTAATGCTGGCATTGGACAGGTCGAGTACTACCCGGGCTTCGCCGACAAGGCCGCAGCTATGGCGTTTCAGATAATCAAGGGCCACCCACTGCTGGACGGCAACAAGCGCGTCGGCTACGTATGCCTGCTTGAGTTCGTGTACCGCAATGGGTATGGGTGGTCACGTCCTCCGAACTATGGGGCGGAACGTGACGAGACTGTGGCGATGATCGAGGGAGTGGCGGCAGGCACCGTCAGCCAGGAGGAACTCGGAGATTGGATCCGACGGCGTCTTGTCGAACCAGGAGCAGACGATGAAGGGTGAGCTGGAACTTCCATTTGCAGCTGGCGAGGTCTTGCACCGGAGCGATGCCCACGATCTTCCTTTGATCTACATCGCGTCGCCCCTTACCCGAGCTGACCAATCACCCGAGCAGCGTCGAAGCGTTACGTTCCAAGTCGACAAGATCGTAGCCACGATCCAAGATCCCCGCTTCGATGGCAGGCCACCTCAGTTCCGAACTCACGCTCCAGCCGTCCTGAGTGCTCCATGGTCAGCGATGCCAGCCAATGGGACATATACCGACAGAACACTCGGCTCGTGTTGGCTGAAGCCGACGCCATAATCATCTTGTCGCTTCACGGCGGAAGCTCCGGAACAGGACAAGAACTCGAACTTGCATGCAGGCGAGGCATTCCGATACTTCACTTGTCTCCGAAAGGAGAGAGTGTCAGCCGACAAGTCTCTGGGAATCCGCTGACAAGTGTGAAGTCCTATGAACTGCCAGACCAGCTCGCCTCAGTTGTGCGTCACTTCATCAAAGAGAATCGCAGCAGGATCGAGGGAGGCCCTAGGATCCGTCGCAATCTGATCTATGGGACAAGTGGAGGAGTCTCAACCACCGCGATCAAGCGGTAGCTGCAGAGCAGTGTATGTTGACACCCGATTACATTGACCACTACGTGAGCGACCCGCTGCTCGTGGCGACACTATCCCTCAATCAGATCATGCGGCTCGGGAATAGCTTAGGCATCGATGTTGTGCACTACTTCACCGAAAGACGTAGTCCACTCTCCTACAAGCAGGTCAAGTCGCTAGTCTCCGCTCAAGAAGAGAATGGATGGAGTGACATACAAGCGGAACGATTGCTGCAACACGCCGAGCAAGTACTGCTATCAGACCCGAGTTTGGCGGGTGTTTCGCGTTTTGGGAGGTCAGAGGGGGCGCGTTGGTGGGGTGTTTCCACTACATCGGTGGTTTTGGGGCGCTGGGGGCTGGTCAGGTGATGTTGGCTTTGTCCCAGGCGCGGGTGTCGGCTCCGATGGCGGTGAGGATTCGGTTCTGGAGGGGAGTTCGTCGGGTGGCGAGGGTGATTTGGCGGCCGTTGGCGCTGAGGTGGTGTCGGCGGATGCGGTTGAGCTCTCGCAGGGCCTGGTCGGCGAGGTCGGGGTCGCGGACGTCGGCTTGGGCGAGGGCTTGGTTGATGAGGGTCTCGACGACGGCGGCGTGGACGCAGACGGCGACGTGGCCGCGGACTCGTTTCTCGGTGCGGTGGCGCACGGGTCTGAGGTGCAGGAAGTCTTTGAGGACCCGGAATTTCGCTTCGACGGCTGCGAGCTGGCGGTAGGCGGCGACGATCTGGGCGGTGGAGGCCTGTTGGGGTTTGAGGCTGGTGGCCAGCGCGTAGCGCCCGGCGAGGAGCTGTTCGTAGTCGTGGGCGGCTTCGTTGTAGTGGTAGAGGAACCGGCCCGCTGCGATGTCGACGTCGAAGAGCCGCCCGACACCGGGCGCCGCGAAGACGCGCTGCGCGGCCCGGCCGATCTTGGCGGGGTCTTTGAGCCGGCCGTCGCGGACGCGGCGCTCAAGGGCCAGCAGGTCGGCCTCCGCGGCGGCGACGATCTCCGCGGCGCGGGCCGCGTCCCGGCGTGCGCGGGCGTCGGATTCGACCACGATGGCGCGGGTCCCGTCGGCTAGCGCGGCCTCGGCTGCTCTGCAGCGGTGCTTCCGGACCTCGACCCAGGCGGTGTCGTCGTCGATCGCTTCGAGGGCCTGCGCGGCGATGTGGTCGCGGCGCAGCCTGGTCGCGAGCACATGGTCGAACCCTGCGGCTGCGACCGCTTCGACGTTGGCGGCTGATATGAGGCCCCGGTCAGCGACCACGCAGATGCGGCCCACAGCGAACCGCTCGGCGAGGTCCGCGAGCACCGCCGGCAGGGTGGAGGCGTCGTTGGTGTCACCGGCGAACACGTGGTGCGCGATCGGGATGCCGTCGCTGGTGCACAGCAGGCCGATCACGATCTGGGGCCGGTCCGAGCGGTGGTCGCGCGAGTACCCGAACGCCCGCGACCCGAACCGCCCCGACGGCGTCGCGGATCCCTCGAAGTAGGTGGAGGTCAAGTCGTAGCACACCAGCCTCAGGTCCAGGTTCGCCAAGTCGCAAAGCCGCGAGTACAGGTGCTCCTCGGTCGCCTCCTTGGCATCGGCGACCGCGTCGAGGGCCCGGCAGCACTGATCCAGCGACGGAGCCGACCAGCCCTCGGGCATGACCACATCGTCGCGGGCCCACTCTGTGAGGCGACGCTTCGAGCACGGCTCCACCAGCCGGTTCGCCGCCATCGCGAACACCGCGTCCTCCAGCGCCGCCGAGCCCCGCCGCCCGCCGCGGCGAAGAACCCGCCCAGCCCCAGCCGCCGCCACACCGCATCGACCGCGGCCACCGCCCCCACAGCAGGCGCCCCCGCCGCGGCCAGCGCCCCGACATCGACACGCTCTTTGTGCATGCGACTCCAACGCGGCCACGATCCGCTCCAGCCGGCCCGACTCGCGCAAAGCCGTCACCTCCCCCAGCCGCAACAAGGTCCGGTGACCGACCTTGGAGCCGTCGCGCACCGACTCCACCAACGACAGGTACTCGTAGGTCTTGTCGCCCCTGCGACGACGGGTCGTCTTCACGAACACACCAGCAACAATAACACCAACAACTCGCACTGTCAAGTATGTGTCGCCCCTACAAAATCAGGCCGAAACACCGCTCCCAGACACAAAACCCCACGTCAACGGCCATCTGCGGTCACCAAAACCCCATCAACCCGCCAAACTCGGGCCAGACGGGTGATCGACGTCGTGGTGGGGACGACAAGAACTCGGTTCGGACCGGTTGCGCAGTCCGCCTCGCGAACAAGACCCACCGTAGAGGAGGTCGACTTCGATGTCCGTGACCTGCTGCCAGACTGCGCCGCTGATCCATGGGCCTCGACCCGCCGGACGTCACAACGGCCGGGCGGTCACCTCCGGGGCCGCGATGCTGCTGCAGTTCTCGGCACCTGGAGCGGTCGCATTGGTGGCGCGCCCGATCGGCGGGGTTCCGTCAGGTCTCGGGTGAAAGCGTCAAATCGGAGTCAAGAGACCTCATTGAAGGCGTTCAATATCACGCCGTGTCGGAGAGTACGTTAGAAGATCGGCCTTGGGGCGCGGATTCGGAGTCCTGTCAACATCACAGAAATAGGCTTTGACCAGGTATGTTGCTCTGAGCCCGAGACAGGAATCGAACCTGCGACCTGCTGTTTACAAGACAGCTGCTCTGCCGAACTGAGCTACCCGGGCGGGTTGGCACGATATTCGGCGCGTAATGTGGCGCGAAATCGGCCGGGTCGGTTGTGGATGCCGGTGAGGCTATCTGAGGTGGGCAGCGGGCGGGTCGAAGCGCTCGGCTAGTGCGCCGATGGTCGGATGTGGGTCACGCGGCGCGTCGTGCCACCAACGGTCCTCTGGCACAAGTTGCCTCTATATCGAGTTGCCTCTATAGTCTCTGGGTGGCGTGGGAGATCAGGGGAACAGCGCAGGTGAGGTCCTGGCAGGCCTCGCTCGGCGGAGAGGAGAGACTCTCGTTCATCGCTGCCCTAGAGCTGCTCCGCGAGGCGGCCCGACGCAGGGGCGTCCCATCGTCGAACGGATCCACAGCTCCCGATATCAGAACATGAAGGAACTCAGGCCCCGCGGCGCCGGCAGGAACCTGCGCATCCTGTTCATGTTCGACCCGCGCCGGCAGGCGATCCTGTTGTACGGGGGCAGCAAGGCCCGACAATGGAACGACTGGTACCGGAGCGCCATCGCTGGAGGCGGAGCGCCTGTACGAGCGCTACCTGGCCGATCTCCCAGACCCGTAGCTGGCACAGCCCACGATGCTCCACACCACACCACCCCACCACCACAGGAGATGGACCGCATGACCTACTACGGCTTCGATGAACTCGTTGGCGACTTGACCCCTGAGCAGCGGGCTCGGGTCGAGACCCTCAAGGAAGAGGCCCGCGCCGAGATCGTGGCCTACAACCTCAAGGAGCTGCGGCTGCATCGCAATCTCACCCAGACCGAGCTGGCTCAACGCCTTGACCGCGCCCAGGCGTCCGTGTCGGCAATGGAGGCCGCCGCCGACAACCTGGTGTCGACTCTACGGATGGCGGTCGAAGGCATGGGCGGTCACCTCGAGGTGACCGCCGTGTTCGACAACGAGCGCATCCCGCTGACCACCCACACCCGCACAGCCCACCGAGAAGGCGAGGAGCGGCCTGGCGCTGTCCTGGCGTCGCCCACGGGAACCGTCTGATCGTCAGTCAGCCGACCTTCTGCCCGACTGCCCCGGTCATCAGCGCGTTCCAGAATTACCCGATTCGCGTTCTGGAAATCGGCAAATCGCGTTCCGGTCACGACCCGGCGCAAGCTGCTGACCTCTTGCGTTGCAATATCGCGCCGGCCCCTACCCGGGCGGGCTGGCACGATTATCGGCGCGAAATGTGGCGCGAAATCGGCCGGGTCCGTTGCGGACATCGATGAGGCTACCTGGCGCCGGTCGCTCGGCGGGTTGGAGCCTGCACGGCCCCCGCGTCGTCTGCACTTGGGGGTGGTCGGAAAGGTGCGGCTTCTTCCAGGGCGTAGTATATTGTAGTGCTAGCAAGCTACGAGGTGTTCTGTGCCGCGACCGACATCGTTCCGTCTTCCCGAGGAACTGCTCGAGCGCATCGAGGCGGAGAGTCGCTCCGTCGGCGCTTCGATCACTCAACTGGTTTCCTCCTTGCTCGACGAGGGCTTGAAGACGCGCCGCTTTCCCGGCGTCGTCTACCGCAACGGCCCGCAGGGCCGACGCGCCGCCCTGGTGGGTGGCCCGGACGTGTGGGAGGTGGTGCGAGATCTCGCTGCCGCGCCGGGCCGGGGGATGGACCGTGTCGAGAGCCTCGTCGCCGAGACGGGCCTGACCGCTGCCTCGGTGCGGCTGGCGGCGGACTTCTATGCGTCGTTCCCCGAGGAGATCGATGCGCTGATCGAAGCAGATGAACGTGCCGCCGAGGAGGTCTGCCGCCAGGCTCGCCGCCGCGAGCGACTGCTGTCGCCTTGAGGTGGCTGATCGACGAGATGCTGCCGCCCGCCGCCGCGGCGGAGTTGACTGCACTCGGGCACGAGGCGCTCAGCGTGGCTGAGGCGGGGCTAGTCGGCAGTGATGACGCCGCCGTCTACGAGACGGCCGTCGAGCAGCAACGGGTGATCGTGACCGAGAACTTCGCGGACTTCGCCACGATCACGAACGACCGGCTCGCCGCGGCCGCGCCGTCCGTGCCCGTCGTCTTTGTCGGGAAGCGCCAGCACCCTCGCGGCTCGGCGTTGGCCCCCGCCCTGGCACGCCACCTGCACGAGTGGTCCGTTGCCAACCCGAACCCATACCCCGGCGTGCACTGGCCGTGAATGCCGTGTCGCGCCAGGAGACTCCCGGGCGGTGGCTCGGGCGCGGGAAGCGCCGGCGATGGGCCCGGGGTCAGCAGTCGTTGACAGCGGCGCGGGCCCGGTCCTTGATGTGGGCGCCCAGCCCGCGGTCGTAGGCCACGATGTGCTCTCCGGTGGTGGGGGTGAGGCGCTTCCAGATGATCGGATCCCACGACACCTGCGCCGTTACCGCCACTCCGGCGTCGCCGGCCGTGCAGACCTTGACATCCTCGGCCTGGGCTGGGTCGCACCCCTCGTGGGTGAGGCAGCTCGCCACGAAGGCGTCGGCGGCGTGCTCGGCCCGCAGCTTGGCGAGGTCCACGGCCGCGCCGTGGGCGGCGTGGTCCTGCAGCGACGCGCTCATTGCGGTCACCATCGCGGCGAGCATCAGGACCAGCAGCGGGACGGTCACCTCGGCCTCCTAGGACCCTGGGCAGGGGGCTGGAACGTGTCCGGTCGTCGCCGGCCGGGCCTGGGCGAAGCCGGTGACGCACACCCGGTCTCGGGTCAGCGAACCCGGCACCTCGCACGCGACGGTCACCGCGGCCGACTCTCCGGGATCATGGTGAGCGAGCGTGGCGTCGGTACGTACGCACGCCGCCAGCGTCGCGCCCAGCGCGGTCCGCGCTGCGGTGTCGGCCGCGGCGGGACCGGAGTCGACGGAGGCCCGGGCCGCGAACTCCGCCGCCACCGCGGCCCGGGCCTGGCTGTTGGACTGCTCGCCGACGAAGGTCACAGCCCAGAGGGCCAGCGCCAGGACCGGCGCGGCGATCACCAGTGCCACTGCCTCATCCACGGCGCGGCCTCATCGACGGCGCATCGATAACCAGCGCTGGGACCGGCGCGGCGATCTTCAGTGTCACTGCCTCATCCATAGCGGGGCCTCGTCCACGGTGCGGCGATCATCAGCGCGTCTGCCTCGTCCACGGCGCGGCGATCATCAGCGCGTCTGCCTCGTCCACGGTGCGGCGATCATCAGCGCGTCTGCCTCATCGATGGCGCGGGATTAACCAGCGCGTCTGCGTCATCCACGGTGCGGCCTCATCACGGGCAAGGCCTCATCGGTGGCACTGCCGGGCCGCGACGGTCCGGCTGCGGCTGGCACCAGCTCAGGCCGCGATGCGCGGACCGCGAGCGCTAGCACGTCGGCGTGAGCGCCCAGCCGGTCGCGGCGGCGGCTCGGGTGGGGGCGCAGGCGACCGCGGTCGCCTCCAGCCACCGCCGGGCTCCGGCGGCTCCGACCCGAACCGAGGCCACCACCGTGCACCCGGCATCGGTGGCCAGCGTGTAGTCGGTGGCCGTCGAGGCCGAACTTCTCGCCGTGCGGGTCGCAGCAGCCCGGGCGGCTGCCTCGACCGCGGCGTCCCAATCGAGGCCGGAGCCGGTGCAGTCCCAGTCGGCGGAGTCGAGGGTCTGAGCCGCGGCCGTGGCTGCCGCCAGCGCCGCACTGGACGCGGTGATGCGGGCGATCTGGTGGATGAAGGCGCCGAACAGGAGCGCCACGACGACGAACACCACTCCGACGGTCCGCAGGGTCCCGATCGCCGTCTCCATGGCCGCAGAAGTCCCGGACGCTCAGCAGCTCGGCTCGGGCCGGACCGGTTACGAGCACGTCCCGGCATTCCCCCCGGTCCCCGCGGTCCACTTGCCGCCGACCGCCTTGCACAGGTTCTCGTGCTTGATCTGGCTCTTCTCGGCGGCCGGGGTATCAGCCGGGTCGGGCGTGTTCTCGCCGACCACCTGCCAGGTGAAGAGCACGACGGCGGCGGTCACGGCGATGGTGGCGGCGAGCATGATGATCTTGGCAACGGGTGAGTCCATGGGGATGTCTCCTTGGTTGGTGGCGGGTGGCCAATTGGGGGGCCGGGGAACGCGGGGCTCAAAGGCCGATACGCGTGCTGGCCAGCAGCGCGAGAACGACGACCGCGCTGGCCGTGACAGCTGCGAGGGTGGCGGTGCCGGTGACGGCCCGTCCGAGTGTCTCGATGCGGACCCGGCGGTCGTCCTCGAGGGCCTTGACGGCCTGGGAGATGAGCCGGTCGATGAGATCGGTGGCCCCTGCTCCGCCCCGGTCGGCCGCTGCGAGGGTGGCGACCAGTGTCTCGGCCGTCGACCCGGCGAAGTGCCCGACCGCGGCGGCGAGAGGGTCGCGCCCGGCAGCCAGGGCCAGGTTGATGGTGGTGGCCGCAGGGGCGAAGGCGGGCGCGTTCACCCGCTCGGCCGCGGCCACCGCGGCGTCGTTGATGGGTCGGCCCGCCGCGCAGTACAGGCGGGTCCGGCGCAGCCACTCCAGCAGCGCCCCGTCCCGCTGGGATCGGAAGCCGGCCAGCAGGGTGGCTCGCAGCAGCCAAGCGGTCGCCACCGGAGCCCACAGCGCGGCGGCGACTGCGGCCAGCGCGCCCGCTCGACCGCCGGCCATCGCGGCTCCGGTGATGAGGACCAGCCCGGTGATTGCGACAGCCGCGGCGGCGGTGGCGGCGCGCAGTCGCGCCGGAGGCCATCCGACCGCGGCCAACTCCACCGTGCCGGTCGGCTGCGGCGCGTCAGTGAGCGCAAGCCTCAGGGCGGCCGCAGTGCCGGAGACGACGGTCAGCCAGATCAACGCAACCCTCCCCAGCGGCGGCCCCGGCGGCTGTCAGCCGGAACTCTCGGGTCGGTGCGGCGGCTGTCAGCCGGAACTCTCGGGTCGGTGCGGCGGCTGTCAGCCGGAACTCTCGGGTCGGTGCGGCGGCTGGTGGCCGGAACTCTCGGGTCGGTGCGGCTGCTGGTGGCCGGAACTCTTTGGTCGGTGCGGCTGCTGGTGGCCGGAACCGGGCGGACGGCGGGCGGGCTCATTGCCGGAACTCTGTGGCCGGCGTGGCGGCTCATCGCCAGCCCCCGCTGCGGGCGATGGCGCGGGCGGGCAGCAGCACCCGGGCACTGAGCACCGCGACTACCGCGGATCCCCCCAGCAGCAGCACGGCGCCGCCCGGTCCGGCCAGCCACGCGCCCACGTCATCGGCGCTCCAGGCCGCGCCGGTCACCAGTCCCGCGCCCAGCACAACCACGAGAGCAAGGGTGGGCATGGTGGCCGCAACCCGTGCGTGGAACATCCGGGCCGTGGCCGCAGCCTGCGATGCCTCCTGCTCGAGCACCTCCACGGTCTCGGCCCACCGGCCGCCGCCCGAGTCCGAGATGGCGATCAGATCGGCCAGGGAGCGAGCCGCCGAGGACGGGACGCGGGCCGCGAACCGCTCGGCGGCAGCCTCGACCCCGACTGCCTCGCAGTCGGTGGCCAACGCCCGCGCCGCCCTGCCGATCGGGCCGCTGACCAGGGGCGCAGCCCTTGCGACGGCGTCGATGACGGTGACCGCGACCGAGGCCTGGTTGGCCAGCACGCCCGCGAGGCGGGCAATACCTTCGGCCGTGGAGTTCCAGCGCCTCGAAGCCAGCAGGACCTTGACCGCAGCGGCGCACACCACCGCGCTGATTGCCGCCGCGGCCCCATGGCCCACCGAGAGGCCCGCCGCCACTGCGAGGCCCGCGGCCACCATCCCTGCCACCGCCTCGATGGGGATCTTCGTGCGGCGGCGCCGACCCGTCCTGGCCCGCATCGACCAGCGGGTCCCGGATGCAGGCCACAACAGCACCCCGATGGCCAGTGCTCCGCCGGCGAAGATGATCCATCCGCCGAAGCTCACCGGACACGCTCGCTGAAGTAGTCGGGAGCCTCGCCACTGTCGACGGCGGGGCCGCTGCCGCCGCTGCCGGTTGTGAGGATGTGGTCGGCTGCTTGGCGGTCGCCGTCGGGGCCGCTGCCGTTGCCGGCCACCGGGCGCTCGCCGGCGGTCGCCTGCCAGGACGGAACCCGAGACACCGCCCCGCTGGCTGCCGCGCCCTGGCCGCCGGAGCCTCCCGAGGCGCGGTACGCGTCGGCAATGCGACCCGTCTGCCGTGCGCTGGAATCCGACGCGGCGCCGACGGAGACTCCCGAGGCGCGGTACACGTCGGCGATGCGGCCCTCCGGGACCGCTACCGGCACCGCCCAGCGCTCTCCGGGCATGAGCCGCCACAGGCCGCGGGTCCTGACCGCGCCCTCGGCAGAAATGCCGGTGATCTGGGTGACGTCTGCGATGACCCGCTCACCGGCGTGGTTGCGGCCCATCCACACCAGCAGGTGCACCGCGATCGCGATCGAGCGCCGGGCCAGACCCTCGTCGGCACCCTCGGAGGTGGCATAGGCGGTGAGCTTCTCGAGCACGCCCTCGCCGGGAGGGGAGTGCAGCGTGACCAGGCACCCGTCGAGACCCGACGACATGGCATCGAGCAGGGCCATGGTGCCCTCACCCCGAACCTCGCCCACCACCAGCTTCGAGCTGTTGGCCCGCTTGGCGTCGCGCACGTGGTCGGCCATCGAGTGCTTGCCCACGCCGTCGTTGTTGGCGTCGCGGGTGAGGCGCTCGTAGGCGTTGGGATGGATGCCGTACTCGCGCAGGCGCAGTTCGGGCGTGTCCTCGATGGTGTCGATGCGCTCGTTGGGGGGAACCTGGGCCAGCAGCGCCTGGCACAGCGTGGTCTTGCCGCCGCCCATGGCCGCGGCCACCACCACGTTGGCCCGGACCTTGCCGGCGGTCGCCTCCACCAGCACCGCCGCCAGCTCCTGACTGCACAGTCCCAGGTCGGCCAGGGTCCGCCCACCGGCCATGTTGGAGCGCAGCACCAGAGTCGGCGGCGAGCACACGAACGCCTCGGCGTGCAGCCGCCAACTGCCTCCGATGCGGGTGTCGAGTCGGGGGTCCAGTTCGTCGAATCGTTGGGGTCGCCCGCCCGAATAGGCCGCGAGGAAACGGCATGCGGCCACCAGCTCGTCGTCGGAGCCGAACGGCGACGAGCGGCTCTCGCGGCTCCCGTCGGAGAACTCGACCACCATCGACTCCCCGCCCCGGATCTGGAACTCCTCCACCCCGCCCTCGTCCAGAAGGCCGCGCAGGCGATGGGCGGCCGCCGCGGCCGCGGACTCGCGGCGCACCGCCGCGTCGGCGCCGTCCATGCGCTGGGGCGCCGCGGCCAGCGAGCCCAGCGAGCGGCCCAGGCGGTGCAGCCTCCTCTCGGACCGTCTGCTCGGCAAGGGCGGTATCGCCCGAACCACCTGGACTCCGGCCAGCACCCGCAGCTCGGCGGCGTCGACGTCGTGGTGAGATATGACGACCAGCGCGATTGGCACCCTCGATGCCGGCCCCGCGTTCAGGCCCAGCCGGCCGCGCAGCCCCCGTCCCGAGCCGCCCGTCACCCACACCACCCCCGCGGCGGCGGCCGCCGCGGCCCGCAGCACCGTCTCGCTCTCGGCCGGATCGACCGCGGCCACCGCCGCTCGGTCCGGTGCTGCCGCCAGGGTCGGGTCCGCCAGCGATCCGCCCACCACCGCGTCGGGCGCCGAGGCCCGGACACCTTCGATGATGGTGCGGACGGTCCAGTCCGCAACGTGGACGTCAAGATCGCGGTCGGCGGAGAGCATCAACACTCGCATCACCCCCCGAGGTGGACGACCGTGTAGGCGGCTTCGTCGGAGCATCCGGGCCAGCCCGCGGCCGGTGACTCCCATACCCACCACACCGCCGGGCCCAGCCGCGCGGCCAGCTCCGGCCCGGCCTCCACCACGACGGTGCCCTCACCGGCGGCGACGATGGGCATGACCGCGGCGGCGCACCCTCCCGGCTCAGCCGCGAGCACCGCGGCGGCACCGGTCACCGGACCCGGATCGGGCCACAGCGACGGGTCGACCGACACTGCCATCAACGCCGCCGTCGGGTCCGCCGCGGAAGCGGTGCCGGAGTCGGCCAGCAGGGCCTCCGACAGCACCGTCCCGGCGGGGACCGCCACCGCGGGCACCCGTCCGGCGAGCTCTGCGGGCGTCACGAACAGCGCAGCCGCCTTCTCGGGCATCTCGACGGTCACGAACGGGCCGGGCTCGCGGCGTGCCGCCCAGTCCTCGGCGGTCGCCACGACCTGCACCGCAGGCTCGGCGGGCTCGGGACGCCCGAACAGCCACACCGACACCGCCACCGCCACGACGATCAGCGCCGCGGCCGCGAGTCTCTGGGTCTGACCAGACAAGGGGGCGGCGTTCGCGGCCATCGCCGGCTCCTAGGCGGTCCGCGCCGGACCGGCTGCAGCGCCGGACCCGCGACGGGCTCCGGCCCCCGCTGCCGATGGAGCGAATGACCTGGTTCTGACAGGCACTGTGAGAGAGTGAAAAGTCATGGGAGAGCATTTAATTCCAAACCCGTCGTGATTGCAACCCCTTTAGCTGAATTTTCATGATTCCATACTGTTGTCCACCCGACCACTAGAGGGCTGGGACCGGTCAGAACGCGGCGCTCGCCACTAGTCCGCAGCGGCAGGGTGGTAGCTTCGGCCCGGTGAGGGCATGCCTGCCATGCCGATCGACGGCGCCTGTTCGAGCGGGGAGACTGTGGCCATCCGGCCGTCAGTGAACGGAACGCCCCCAGGCGCGTCCCCGCCGCCGGGCATGCGGGCGGAACCCGATGAGGAGCCGGCCGGGGCGGAGGCGGTCGAGCGTCATGCCGGCCTGGAAGCGCTCATGGCCCGGTCCGCCGGTGAGAACTTCCCGGTCGCGCTGCGGCTGCTGCCCCGGGCAGTGCGGGACCATCTGCGGGCCGTCTACGGGTACGCCCGGCTCGTCGACAACCTCGGCGACGAGTACCCCGGCGACCGTCACGCAGCCCTCGACTGGGTCGAGGACCAGCTCGACGGGCTCTTCGCCGGAACCCCGCGCCACGAGGCCTTCGTCCAGCTGGCACCGACGGTGCAGCGCTTCGGGCTGGCCCGCGAGCCCTTCGATCAGCTGCTGGCCGCCAACCGGCTCGACCAGCACAAGTCCCGCTACGAGGACTTCGACGAGCTGATGGGGTACTGCAAGCTGTCGGCCAACCCCGTCGGGCACCTGGTGCTGGCCGTCTTCGAGGCATCAACGCCCGAGCGAGTGGCCGCCTCCGACGACGTGTGCAGCGGCCTGCAGGTGCTGGAGCACCTCCAGGACATCGCCGAGGACGCCGCCTCAGGCCGCGTCTACCTGCCCGCCGACGACATGGAGCATTTCGGGGTCACCGCCGACGACCTGCGGGCCCCCGAGGCCGCCGCCAACCTCCGAGGCCTGGTCGCCTACGAGGCCAGCCGGGCCCGGGCCATGCTCGACCGGGGCAGACCGCTGGTGGCGTCGCTGCGCGGATCGGCCCGCCTGGCCGTGGCCGGGTTCGTGGCCGGCGGGCTCGCCAACCTCGACGCGCTCGGGGCCGCCGGCTTCGACGTGCTCGGCCGGAGCCCCAAGGCCGGCCCGGCCAGGGTGCTGGGCCGCCTGGCCGGCATGTACCTCTCGAGCCTGGCCCGGCGGGGCGCGGACCCGGCGTGATCGACGCCGAGGCGGCCTATCGCCGCTGCGAGGAGATCACCTGGTCGGAGGCCCGCAACTTCGCGTACGGCATCCGCCTGCTGCCGCCTCCCAAGCGCAGAGCCATGGCCGCGCTGTACGCCATGGCCCGCCGCATCGACGACGTCGGCGACGGCGACTGGCCCACCGAACGCAAGCTCGCCGCGCTGAGCGACCTCCATTCGGCGATCGAGGCCCTGGAAGCGGGCCGGGTGGCCGAGCCCGACGACCCGGTGCTGTCCGCGGTGGCCCACGCCGCCTCGGACTATCCGATTCCGGTGGCCGCCCTTCACGAGATCGTGGAGGGCTGCGAGCTGGACGTGCGGGGCGAGACCTACGCCACCATGGACGACACCGTGCGCTACTGCCGCCTGGTGGCCGGCTCGGTGGGCCGCCTGTCCCTGGGAGTCTTCGGAACCACGACGCCGAGACGTCCCAGCGGCGGCGGGTCCGGGTCACAGCCCGGGCGGCCGGCCGGAGAGCTCGCCGACGACCTGGGGGTGGCCCTGCAGCTCACCAACATGCTGCGCGACATCGCGGAGGATCACCGGATGGGGCGCATCTATCTGCCCGAACAGGAACGTGAGAGGTTCGGGATCGCGCCGGGCCAGTGGGCGCCGACGGAGAGCGTCGCCGAGCTGGTGCAGTTCGTGGCCGGCCAGGCGGTGGTGTGGTTCGAGCGGGGCCTGGTGCTGCTGGAGCACCTCGACCATCGCAGCCGGGCCTGCACCTCGGCCATGGCCGGCATCTACCGGCGCCTGCTGGCCCGCATCCTGGCTCAGCCCGCTGCTCCGCTTGAGAGGCGGGTCAGCGTGCCCGCCTGGGAGAAGGGCCTCGTCGCCGCCCGCAGCCTCAGCGGTCTGCGACCGTGAGTTCGGGCCGTCGGCCGCGGGTGGTGGTCGTCGGGGGCGGCCTGGCCGGGCTGTCCGCCGGGCTGGAGGCAGCCGACCGCGGCGCCGAGGTGACGCTGCTGGAGCGCCGCCCCCGTCTCGGCGGCGCCACGTGGTCCTTCGAGCGCAACGGCGTGTGGTTCGACAACGGCCAGCACGTCTTCATGCGGTGCTGCACCGCCTACCGGGCCTTCCTGGGGCGCATCGGATCAGCCGGCGGCGTGTTCATGCAGAGCCGCCTGGACGTGCCGGTGCTGGCGCCGGGCGGCCCGGTCGGGTCCATCAGGCGCACGCCCGGCCCCGCCCCGCTGCATCTGGTGGTGGCCCTGCTGTCCTATCCCCACCTGAGCCTGCGCCAGCGGATGGCCGTGCTGCGGGCCGGGCTGGCCATGCGGCGGCTCGACCCCGACGATCCGTCCCTCGACGACACCGCCTTCGGCGACTGGCTGTCGGCCCACGGTCAGGACCGGGTGGCCACCGAGACGTTCTGGAACCTGATCGTGTTGCCGACCGTCAACGTCGGCGCGGCCGACGCCTCCCTCAAGCTGGCCGCCAAGGTGTTCGTGACCGGACTCCTCACCGAGGCCGACGCCGCCGACATGGGCTGGGCCCGGGCGCCGCTGTCGGCCCTGCACTCCGACGCGGCCCGTCGGGCCCTGGAGGCCGCCGGCGGCAAGGTCTCGACCCGTGTCCCGGTGACGGCGGTGCGGCCCGGCGCGTCCGGAGGTCTGGAGGTCCGCGCCGACGGGCAGGTCCTGGAGGCCGACTCCGTGGTGGTGGCCGTGCCCCACGACGCGGTCGGGGCGCTGCTGCCGCCGGGCACGGTCGCGTTCCAGGACCGCCTCGACGAGCTGGGCGCCTCGCCCATCGTCAACGTCCATCTGGTGTATGACCGGCCGGTCACCGACCTGGCCCTCTTCGCCGGCGTCGGCACCGACGCGCAGTTCGTGTTCGACCGCACCGAGGGCGCCGGGCTCGACGACGGCCGCCAGTGCCTGGCCGTGTCGCTGTCGGCCGCCGAGGCCTACATCGGCCGCCCGGCCGCCGACCTGGTCTCGCACTTCACTGCCGAGCTGGCCCGCCTGCTTCCCGCCGCGGCCGGCGCCACCGTCACCGAGTCGATCGTCACCCGCGAGCACTCGGCCACCTTCCTGGGGGCGCCCGGCACCGACAGCCTCCGTCCCGGCGCCGAGTGCAGCCTGCCGGGCGTATACCTGGCCGGTGCCTGGTCGGACACGGGCTGGCCGGCCACGATGGAGGGAGCGGTCCGCAGCGGCACCGGGGCCGGACGCCTCGCGGTGCGGCACGCGTCGGGATCGGCGGGCCGCCGCGCCGGCGCATCGGGCGGCTCGGACGCTTGATGACGTGCGCGACTCGGGTGCGAGACGCGCCGCGCGACACCCGCTAAGGTTCAGGACATGACAGCCCCCCATGGTCACTCTGCGGGAGGAGGCTCGGCGGGACGGGCGATCCTGCTCGTGGCCGTCGCCATTGCACTGGGAGCGTTCCTGCTCGCCCGCGGCTTCGACGGATCCGGCGGCACCGCCGCCGACACCGACCCGGCCGACACCGCGCAGCCATCCACCGGCGGCGGTGAAGGCGGCAACGGGGACCCGGCGGACCCCGAGACGCCGACGTCCACGACGACCACCACCACGACCACGACCGCTCCCCCGATCGTCACCCGCCCGCCCGGAGAGGTGAAGGTGGCCGTGGCCAACGGCACCGGCGACAGGGGTCGAGCCGGCCGCACGGCTGGCATTCTCAACGCCAGCGGGTATGTGACCGCGGCCAAGAACACCGAGCAGGACCGGGTCGGCCAGTCGGTCGTCTACTACCGGCCCGGCTACGGCGACGACGCCAAGGCTGTCGCCTCCGCCCTGGGGGCTCCCCCGGACCGTCTGACTCCCGCGCCGACGACCATCATGACGCTGATCCGCAACCCGGAGACGCCCCAGGACCTCGAGTCGTTCAACATCTTCGTGGTCGTCGGCACCGACAACGCGATCCTGGATCCCGATCCGGTCGCCAACTGAGCGCGGGCGCACGACCTCTACAGGACCGACAATCTGCCGCCGCGATGACCGCCGGCCGAGTGCCTGGCGGAGCGTGGCCGGAGGCGGGGTTCCGCCAGCCCCGCCGTGACGCGAGAATGTCGGTGTGCGAGTGCTGGCCGCGCCTGACAAGTTCCGGGGGACCGCCTCAGCCGCCGAGATAGCCGGGGCGATTGCCGAGGCTGCCGCAGCCGTGCCGGCGTCCTGTGACACCGCCCCGATGGCCGACGGGGGCGAGGGGACCCTGGACGCGTTGGGCGGCGCCAACCGGACGTCGCTGGTGACCGGGCCGCTGGGCGAGCCCGTCAACGCGCCCTGGCGGCTCAGCCGCGGCGTCGCCGTCATCGAGATGGCGCTCGCCTCGGGCCTGGCTCTGGCGGGCGGCGCGACCGGCAACGACCCGGTCAACGCCACCACGGCCGGCACCGGCGAGCTGATCGCCGAGGCGGTCACCGCCGGCGCCCGCCGCGTGCTGGTGGCGGTGGGCGGCTCGGCCACCACCGACGGCGGCCTCGGAGCGGTGCGGGCCCTGCCGTCGCCGGCCCGGATGTCGGGGGTGGAGATGATCGTGGCCTGCGACGTCCGTACCGCGTTCGTGGACTCCGCCGCCGTCTTCGGCCCCCAGAAGGGGGCCTCGCCGGCGCAGGTCGAGCTGTTGGCGCGCCGCCTGAGGGCCCTGACCGAGTTGTATGAGCGCGACTTCGGGGTCGATGTGGCCGCGATGCCGCGAGCGGGCGCGGCCGGGGGCCTGGCGGGCGGTCTGGCCGCCCGGGGCGCCAGCCTGGTGGACGGCTTCGAGGTGGTCGCCGACGAGATCGGCCTGCGCGGGCGCATCTCGGACGCCCATGTGGCCGTCACCGGCGAGGGCCGCTACGACGCCACATCCCTGGAGGGCAAGGTCGTCGGGGGAGTGGCTGAGCTGGCCGCTCAGTCGGGCACGAGGGTGCTGGCGGTGGTGGGAAGCTGCGATCCGTCGGTGCTGGTGCCCGAAAGCATCGAGGTAGTCGACCTGACCGGACGGTTCGGCACGCAACGGGCCCATGCCGACCCCTGCGGCTGTGTGAGAGAAGCCCTCGAGGATGCCCTCAGCGGCGGTCTCTAGCGGCGGTACCTGCCGGTGATGACCCAGTAGGCGAGGACCGCCAGTACGACGATGATCATCAGGAGGGTGAGCAGCCAGGAGAAGATGACGAGGATCCGCTGCACCATGGTGACTGCGCCGATGACCGCGAGTCCCCCCACGACGACACGGGCCGACCAGGGCCACCGGTCCGGCTTCTCCACGGCTCCACCCGCCTCCGGTTCCATCGGTGATCCCACAATCCGATCCTATCGCCGGGCCTATACCATGGCCCGGTCGGTTGGCCCGTCAGCGGGCCCCAGCGAAGGAACGAGATGGCCGTCACTGTCCGAGTGCCCACCACGCTGAGAGCCCTCACCGCCGGAGCGTCGGAGGTGGCCGTGGACGGCGCCACCCTCGCCGAGGTGCTCGAATCGCTGGAGTCGTCCCATCCCGGGTTCAGGGACAAGATCCTCGACGAGTCGGGCGAGTTGCGCCGGTTCGTCAACGTGTTCGTCAGCGACGACGACGCGCGCTTCCTCGACGGGCTCGGCACCGCCGTGGCCGACGGCGCCACCGTGAGCATCGTTCCCGCCGTGGCCGGGGGAAGCGCCTAGACCGACCCTCTGCTCGATCCCGCCCTCCTGCGGGATCAGGGGCGCCATATTCCGGCTCGACGGGTTGTCATCGCGGGGTTGCGCCGGTTGACTTGGCACTCGTGGCACGCGAGTGCCAACCCAGGCAACCAAGAGACTGTCGGCCCGCCTGAGGGCCGTTCCGGAGGTTCACAAATGGCCAAGACGATCCAGTTCGACGAGCAGGCTCGCCGGGCTCTCGAGCGGGGCATGAACCAGCTCGCCGACGCAGTGCGGGTCACGTTGGGCCCCAAGGGCCGCAACGTCGTGCTCGACAAGAAGTGGGGCGCCCCCACGATCACCAACGACGGCGTCTCGATCGCCAAGGAGATCGAGCTGGAGGACCCCTACGAGAAGATCGGCGCCGAGCTGGTCAAGGAGGTCGCCAAGAAGACCGACGACGTCGCCGGTGACGGCACCACCACCGCCACCGTCCTGGCGTGGTCGATGGTGCGCGAGGGCCTGCGCAACGTGGCCGCGGGCGCCAACCCGATGTCGCTCAAGCGGGGCATCGAGGCCGCCGTCGACGCGGCCGTGGAGTCCATCCAGGACAACAGCCACGACGTGTCCTCCGACAAGGCCCAGATCGCCAGTGTGGCCGCCATCTCGGCCGCCGATCCCGAGATCGGCTCCACCATCTCCGACGCGATCGACAAGGTCGGCAAGGACGGTGTGATCACCGTCGAGGAGGGCCAGACCTTCGGCCTGGAGATGGAGACCGTCGAGGGCATGCGCTTCGACAAGGGCTACATCTCCCCCTACTTCGTGACCGACCCGGAGCGCATGGAGTCGGTTCTCGACAACCCGTACCTGCTGCTGGTCGGCTCGAAGATCTCCAACGTGCGCGACCTCGTGCCGGTGCTCGAGAAGGTCATGCAGGGCGGCAAGCCGCTGCTGATCATCGCTGAGGACGTCGAGGGCGAGGCTCTGGCCACGCTGGTGGTCAACAAGATCCGCGGCACGTTCACGTCGGTGGCCGTGAAGGCCCCCGGCTTCGGCGATCGCCGCAAGGCGATGCTGCAGGACATGGCCATCCTCACCGGCGGCCAGGTCATCAGCGAAGAGGTCGGCCTCAAGCTCGACAGCGTCGGCGTCGACATGCTGGGCCAGGCCCGCAAGGTGATCGTCACCAAGGACGAGACCACCATCGTCGAGGGCGCCGGAGACAGCTCCGATGTGGCCGGACGCGTGAACCAGATCAAGGGCGAGATCGAGAACACCGACTCCGACTACGACCGCGAGAAGCTCCAGGAGCGCCTGGCCAAGCTCTCCGGTGGCGTGGCCGTGCTGAAGGTGGGCGCCGCAACCGAGGTGGAGCTCAAGGAGAAGAAGCACCGCATCGAGGACGCGGTCAGCACCACCAAGGCAGCCATCGAGGAGGGCGTCGTCGCCGGCGGCGGCGTGACCCTGCTCCGGGCCGTCGACGCGGTCGATGCCGCGGCAGACGGGCTCAGCGACGCCGACGAGAAGACCGGGGCCCGCATCGTGGCCAAGGCGCTGGTCGCTCCTCTCACCCAGATCGCGGTGAACGCCGGCCTCGAGGGCGGCGTGGTCGTCGAGCGGGTCCGCAACCTGAGCGGCTCCGAGGGTCTCAACGCCGCCACCGGCGAGTACGAGGACCTGATCGCGGCCGGGATCATCGACGCGGCCAAGGTCACCCGCTCGGCCCTGCAGAACGCGGGCTCGATCGCGGGGCTGTTCCTCACCACCGAGGCGGTCATCGCCGAGGCTCCCGAGGACTCTCCCGCGGGTGGCGGCATGCCGGACATGGACTTCTAGCCGCCGCTTAGCTCCTTCAGTTGTAGAGCGGTTCCGGCACGGCAGTGTCGGGGTTGTATTGCTCGACGCGCCGGGTATAGTTGCAATCTCCTGCCATTTCGATGGCTTGGAAGTATTGCCGCCCGGCGCGTCGGCGTAACTGCCGTCGCGGCCCCGGTGGCCGCTGCTATCGCCGCTGCCTTGCCGGCCTGCACCAACCGGCTGTCATCTTGACAGCCGGGGGCGTGTTGCCGCCCGGCGCGTCGGCGTAGCTGCCGTCGCAGCCGCGGTGGCCTTCACCATCGCGGCTGCACTGCCAGCCTTCGAGTGACGCCAACGTTGGCCTTAGGCGACGCCTACCGTCGGCGCAGACCCACCAGGTGCCCCAAGTGATTGCGGCTCGGCTGCGCGGCGCCGATCCGGGCGCGGCCGCCATCGGGCCCTTCGGCCCAGCCCCGCGACCCGTTGCCCGACGACCGGCGGATCAGCCGCCCAAGCGACCAAGGAGCGATCCGATCACCACACAGACCCCTTCACCACCCCAGAGCCCACCCCGACGCCGTGTCTGGCTTGCGGTGGTCGTTGCGGTTGTCGTGGCCGGCGGCTGCGCAGACGACGGCTCGGACACGGCCGACGGCGATGCTGCTCGGTTCGCTCCCACCACCAGCCGGCCCGGGCTGCTACCCGCCTGGTCCGACAGCACCTCGCCCTGCACCGACCCGGCTGCCGAGGACCTCGGCGACGGGATCATCGAACTCGACGGGATCGTCTACGAGGTGTCCGCCGATGCGTGCGTGCCCCGCTCGGACGGGCCCGGCTCATCCGCCGACCGCGATGATGACGCCCTAGAACAAGACCTCTCCAGCGACACCACAACCACGGTTGCTGAGCCTGAGCCCGAACTTCGCCCGATTCCTGAGGAGATGCTGGCTGACGGCACGGTTCCTGAGGGCGTCAACTATGTGGCCGTTGACGATGCGCAGCACCAGGACGATGAGGTTGTCGCTTCTGATGACCAGCCCGTCGAGCTGCCCACCACGACTCAGGCACCGGAACCGCCGACCACCACGACTCAGGCATCCGAACCGGAGCCGCCTACCTCCACTCAGGCACCCGAACCAGAGCCGCCCACCACCACTCAGGCACCCGAACCAGAGCCTGAGCCGGTGGGCGCGCCGATCGACCTCGAGGTCCACTGCGACCAGGTGGGCGGCACTTGGGATGCCGCCGCCACGCCGCAGTGCCAGCACCCCACCCGGGTCTTCGAGCCCTTGCCGGAGCCCGTCGGGGAGCCTGTGACGTTGGTGGAGGACGAGGACGACTCGTTCGTGTCCGGCAGCGGACGCCGGATCGTGCGCTCAGAGCCGGTCGCTCTGCAGGTAGGGACAGTGACGGTGCTGAACGATGACGGCTCGCCCGCCAGCATCGTCATCGACATCGAAGAGTTGGCCCTCCCAGGGTGGTGGCAGATCACCGAATGCCTAATCCACCCGTCGTTCGTCCTAGCTGATGTGGGCAACGTCGGCTGGGAGTTCGTGGCCTACGCATGGCGAACCGACGACGGCACATTCAGAGTTGAGATGGACAACTGGGGGCCGGGCAATGACGGGCCCTGCTGATCGGGGTGGTGTCGGGCTGAGCGGCGGCCGAAGGAGCCTTTGGTGGGTGCTTTGCATCACGCTGGTGCTGTCGGCTGTCGCGGTCGGTCCTGCGGCCGCGGACCATGAGGACTCCGACGAATGGACGGGGTTCTTCGACCCGGCGCTGCACTCGACGATCGTCACCTACCAGTGGTCGCTGCGCCAGGTCGCCACCTTCACCTGCGACACCCCCGCCGGCTGCATCTGGCGAGAGGGGGGCACCCCCACCCCCTACAGTCAGGGTGGCACCACGACCCGCGAGTGCGAGTATTTGGGGTCGCTTGCGCCGGGCGGCACCGCGACCGTGCTGGTGGGGGACTGCTCAACTGCGCCGCCGAAAGGCTGGGTCCACACCAGCACCCAGACACTGGTCCACGACCCGCCGACATGGAGCCTGCGGTTCTGCACACAGCCGGGGTGGGGCCAGGATGCGCTGTATTCGGCGTGGGGCACAACCGACGGCCCGATCAACGACGAAGGGCACCGCGCCACGCTGGACAGCCCTCCGCTGCCGTCGATGTGGGGGCCGCTGCCGACGGCGACGGCGGTCAATGAGCCGCCGTTCTGCGGCGACTGGGAGCGTGCAACCACAACGACCACGACTCCAACGACTCCCACGACTCCCGCGACTACGACCACAACGACCACGACTCCCACGACGCAGGAGTGCTCGCGTCAGGGGTTCGTGTGGTTCTCCGAGTACGGGGGCTGCCGACCCGAGGACTGCTCGGCGATCGGCGGCGGCTATGTCCGCAACCCCGACGACGGCTGGTGCGAGCCCGCGCCGCCTCCGGGGGACGTCCTGAACTCCTGTGTCGCCAACTTCGAGATCCTGTTCCCGCACCTCGCGGGGCGGTCGTCCTATGACGAGCCGGCCGAGCGGCGCGCCTACTGCTCGCGGAGGCGGCTGAACTATGTGCCGGTGTGGGTCACCGACCACGACGGCGATTCCCTGCGCGAGGGCGCCACCGCGACGGTGACTCACCGGGTGCTGCACATCACCGGGGCGACGCCGGTGCTGAACCCGCCCTTCAGCGGCTTCGACTGGAACCCCGACAACCGCTGCGACGGCGCCGACGAACTCAACGTGCATCCCAGCGTCGACTACGACTGCCTGCGGGTGTCGGTGACGGTGCGGGCCGGCTTCGCCGGCGTGAACCACTCCGGGTCGTACTTCCGGGCCATCGGATGCGCCAACCCGGTGGGGTGGGCCCAGACCGCCGAACGGGTCTGTGACAGCGCCGCGGGCGCCTGGTACGGCACCGCCCACAGCGACGACCCCGGCGAGTGGACCGTCACCGTCGGGAACCTGACCCGCGCCGGCACGTCGGACCACCTGGTGAGCGTCCCCTTCGTGGTGGACGTCACCGACTGGGGCGACGCCGACTGGCTGCACATCACCGCGGTGGCGACGGACTATTGGGACGGTGCCACCGACAACACGTCGCGCGACACGCTCACCTTCCAGGTGGCGCGCCGGGAGGGGCCGCCGCCGAGCAGCGACATCATCGTGGTCAACGTCGCCGAAGTGGCAGATCTGCCCTACAGGGAGGGCAGCCGCTGGGTGTGGTGGCCGCGGCCAGGACGGTGGGTGCCCTACGTCCAGGACGAACGCTTCGTGGAGATCGCCCGCAGCGACCTGCTCGCCAACGACGCCTGCCCGGTCGATCGCGACTGCGCCGACCCGGCCCAGTGGCCGGTGTCGATCCCGGCACCGGAGGCGCAGCGGTGCACATCGTGGGCGTTCCGGGCCCGACGAGCCGCGTCCCGGATGCTCTCCACCAACCAGGGGCTGGTCGGCTGCGACGACCTCAACGACGCCACCGACGCGTCGGTGCAGTACTGGCCGCAGCATTGGGCGGCCGGAACCGACACCTTCACCTACGAGACCCCCGGGGGAGCCGCAACCGTCACCGTGCGCTTCACCGACGCGCCGCCCGCGGCTCAGCAGATCGTGGCCTCCGACGCGGGCGCCGCCCTGGATGTCGCCGTGTTCGACACCCCCAACGAATGGTTCGGGCGCGAATGCAGATCGTGGAACCACTACTACAACACCTGCCATGTGGCCTACGGCTACAACTACGTCTACTACGTCACCTACACCCGGTATCCGGTCCTGGGCTTCTCGGCCCGGCACTACTCGACGGCGGTGCCTCTCGACGCGATCCGTGACGGCGATCCCGACGGCGACGCCGCCCGCGTGGAGATCACCGATGCCCACAACCCGCACCTTCACGGCAACGCAGGCACCGTCGCCGGCGCCACCTACAGCCACTGGCGGCTGGCCGACACCGCTGAGGCGACCGTGCGGCGCTGCTACCTGACCTGCCACAGCTCCGAGCAGGCGTTCGCGTCGTTCGTGTCGGGCAGCACCCTCACCACCGCCACGAATCCTGCTGACGGCTCCACGACCGTCGTCAGTCGCTCCTGTGTGGCCGACGGCACCGCCGGCGTCACCGACGAGATCACGTCCTCGCAGGCCTATTGGGACAGCTACCCCGACTCGGTGGCGCGGTGGAGCACCGCCGACGCATCCGACCCCGGCTGCCGGCCACAGGTCGGCGCGGGCTGCCAGGCTGCGACGCTGGCGGACTGGTCGCTGTGCTACTCGTTGTGGCCGGCCACGAGTGGCCCACAGCAACTCGACGTCGCCTACCGGGCCTGCGACGAGCGTCTCGATGCTTTCGACGACGACCGCACCGACGCCGAGGCCGCGGGCCGCAGCGAGTCCGACTACTGCTCCGAGGGGACGATCACGGTCCTGCTGGGCGACTGCGTGTGGGATCCGACCGATGCCGACCGCGCCGCGCTGGCCGCCAAGGTCGGCTGGCACAGCTTCCTCGAGGCCCTGCCCGCGGGACCGCCCGGCGAGCCGTGGCCCCCGCATCCGGAGGTCCCCGGCGGCGACCGCCACATCGTGATCGCCGACTCGCCGGTCTGGCCACGGGTCGCCGCCGCGGACGCACTCGACTTTGTCGACGGCTCCGGCTGCGTGTGGTCCGCCCAATGGCTCCAGGCGACGGTGACGCAGATGCTGCCGTGGGCGCCGTCGCACCGGGCCGCGGTCGATGCCCACGGCGGGTTCGCCCAGTGGCTCGGCATGTGGGACCGCCTCAGCGCCGACCAGCAGTCCGAGGCCCAGGCACTGCACGTCGACGGCGACCTCACCAGTGTCGCCTGCCCCGTCACGGCCGCCGCCGACGGCACCCAGCCCGCCGACCAGAACCTGTCCTACCAGCGGTGCCGCTGGGAGCTGGCCCGGCCCGGGGTGTGGCACTGGACCCTCGACGCCGGATTCACCGACGGCACCCGGACCGTCACCGAGACCCTCGCAGAGGACCTCACCTGGTTCCGGAGCTTCGACGCCTACACGAGCCGGCGGACCCGGTGGCGCCACAGGGCGGGCTCAGGCTGAAGAGGAGTAGCGTCAAGGCATGGTCGAGTTGCATCCGATGTGCCTGGCGCTGGCGCCCCTGCTCGGGACCTGGCGCGGCTCGGGCGAGGGCAGCTATCCCACCATCGACGACTTCGCCTATACCGAGGAGCTCGTCTTCGGCCACGTCGGCAAGCCCTTCCTGTCGATGGTCCAGCGCAGCCGGGACCGGTCGAGCGGCGCGCCGCTGCACGCCGAGGCCGGATACCTGCGGGCACAGCCCGGCGGGGCCGTCGAGCTGACCGTGGCCCAGCCGTCGGGGATCGTGGAGGTGGACGTCGGCACGGTCACCACCACCGGCGACGGTCTGGTCGTCGAGTTGGAGTCCGACCGGGTCGGCCTCACCCCGACGGCCAAGTCCGTCACCGCGGTGAGGCGGCGGCTCAGCCTGGCCGGCTCGACGCTCGTGTCGGAGCTGTGGATGGCCGCGGTCGGCGAAGCGGGACTGATCCACCACGTGCGAGCAGAACTGGCCCATAGGCCGACGTAGCCTTGAGTGATGGCCACCAAGTCGAGGAGCCAGCAGCGGCTGGTGCGGCCCTGGAGCGGCGACGAGGCGTCCGGCAGCCGGCGAGCGGACCGCCTCGCCTCCGAGGAGCCGATGGCCATCGAACTCGACGACGTGCGGGTGGCCACCACCATGCGCACCCCGGGCAACGACTTCGAGCTGGCCGTCGGCTTCTGCTACGCCGAGGGACTGCTTGACGGCCATCAGATCACCCAGGTCAAGTACTGCGCCAAGGGCTCGGCGGCGGCCACCGACTTCAACGTGGTGTCGGTGTCCACCGGCGGCAAGGCGCCGCCTCCCCGCCCCCGGCTGACCACCACCACCTCGTCGTGCGGCTTCTGCGGCACGAGCGAGATCGACGAACTGGTCACCAAGCTCGCTCCGGTGACCGGCGAACCCGTGCGGTGGGAGGTGCTGGCCGCCGCGCCCGAACAGCTGCGGCCCACCCAGGAGCTGTTCGACGCCACCGGCGCGGTCCACGCCGCCGGTGTGGTGGCGGCCGACGGCTCGGTATCGGTCGTGCGCGAGGATGTGGGCCGCCACAACGCCGTGGACAAGCTCATCGGCAGGTTGTTACTCGACGACCGCCTTCCCGCGACCGGACTCGGCCTGGTGGTCAGCGGCCGGGCCAGCTTCGAGCTGGTCCACAAGGCCTGGGCCGGCGGTTTCCGGGCCCTGGTCGCGGTGAGCGCCCCCACCGCGCTGGCCGCGGCCACCGCGGAAGCGGCCGGGATGCAGCTGGCCGGCTTCGCCCGGCGCGGCGCCATGACCGTCTACGTCGACGCCTGATCGCGACCGGCTGCCTTCCAGAGCTGTCGGGTGCAGGGCTCTCACCGGGTGCTGGCGTCACCGGCCGCCTCGGCCGCTTCGGTGTCGCGGGCTCTCACCCGGTGTCGGCGTCTCCAGCCATGTCGGCGATTCTGGCGTCGAGCACAGCGAGGTTCTCGCGCGGCTCGGGCCGGTCGGGCATCAAGAACGCGGCGCGCTCCCAGTCCGAGCGGGCGGCGTCGAGGTCGTCGAGGTACCAGGCGGCGATGCCGCGCTTGAGGTGGGCGATGCCGTTGGAGGGCTCCGACGCGATCAACTCCGAGGCCAGCAGCCGCGCCTCTGCCGCCTGATCGGCGTCGGATGTGAGCCGATGGGCCTGCATGTGCGTGTCGATCAGAGCCAGCGCCACCAGAGGGTGGCCCTCGTTGTGCTCGACCCCCTCGCGGATGCGCCCAATCCCGCGGTCGACGACATCGATGTCGGAGGCCCGTGACAACCGGTCGCCCATCAGGATGAGGCTCAAATCGTCGAAGGGCCGGTGCGAGGCCGCCTTCACGAGCAGTTCGTAGGCATCAGATGTCGCCGCCGACTCCACGGAGTCCTCGATGATCCGGTCGTTGCGCGCCGACGACAAGGCGTTGACCCCCAAGACCGACACCGCGCTCAGCATCAACGCCGCGCCGACCCTCGACAGCCGGCGCGTCGTGACACCGGAGTCCGCGACGAGCAGGCCGGTCATCAACCACCACACCATGTCGGTGCTGATGTGAGCGAAGAACGCTTGTTGCATGAGCGCGTAGCAGGCGACGCCGATGCCGACGGCGGCCCTGAAGGCGTCGCCGCTGCGAACCGCGCCGCACGCCAGCACCGCCACGCACACCAAGGCGCCCAGATACAGCACTCCAGCGATCACTCCGAAGGACGCCGCGAAGTCGAGCAGGTCCGAGTGGGCGCTGTCGATGAGGGTGCTGCCGAAATCGCGCACAGCTTCGTCATCGACGTGGCGGCCGTAGGTCGTGATGAACATCTCGGGGCCGTGGCCGAGCCACGGCCGCTCGGCGATCGACGAGGCCGCGACCTCCCAGATCGCGGCCCGTCCTCGCAGATCGTGACCGAGCTGTTGCCAACGTCCGCTCAACGACGCTCCGGCGACAACGGCCAGAGCGGCCGCCGCGACCAGTATCCGCAGCCGGCCGGCAGAGGCGAGCAGCGACGCAGTGGCGCAGACCACGACGACGGCCAGCCATGCAGATCGGGTCTCAGCGGCAGCGAGGTTGACGACGGCCAGCACCACAGCCGCGGCCCCGGCCCATCGCCACGGTCCGCGTCGCGCCACGGCGAGCGCGGCGGCCGGGCCCACCAGGATCAAGAAGCCCGACAGGACGGCCGGGTTCGCCAGCGTCGAGCGCACCCTGCCCTCGTAGTCGATCAAGTCAGCCTCGAGTTCGACGCCCGCGAACTCGAGTGCCCCGGCCGCGCCGACGGCCGACACCGCCACGACCGCGGCATCGACGAGCGACCCGGCGGCCGCGTCTCGACAGGTCCGCGCCAGCGACAGGCCGACCGCGAAGGCCACGCCGAATCCGATCCAGGCGATCAGTCCCTCGAGGCGGCTGGGGGCTCCGAGCAGCGAACGCCAGGTCGAGTCGCTGGCCAAGGTCGCAGCCAGCATCAAAGCGCCCAGCGCCGCGGCGGCAGCAGGCCACGGCCGAGTCGGCAGGACGAACGCCTCGCGGCGGGCCAGCCAGAGCGCCAGGAGCGCCAACCCGGCCGCGGCGGTCGCCGCCTTGGGCGCGGTGAACCCGTTGAACCCCCAAGGATCCCAGATGACCGCAGCCCCGGCGAGCATCGCCATGAGACCCGTCGCCGGCAGGGCGGGCAGGCGCTCGCGGACGACCGAACCGCCGCGCAGGACCCGGAGGGCTCGGTGTAGCGCTGCGGGGCGTTCGAGGCCTCGCCGGATGCTCGTCAACGCCGGGTTCAGCCGTTCTCGACCGGTGTTGCGAACAGGTCGGCGACCTGCCGGAAGACCTGCGCGGGCAGCCCGCCCCCGGTCAGGCGGTTCCCGTCCTGCCCGGTCGGCGTCTCCCCTCTGAGCCGGGCTTCGTAGTCGGCGAGGATCCCCTCCCGGGTGTCCGTCGCTGACGCGCCGTCGGCTGGCTCGCCGTCGCTGGATCCGACCCACACCACGATGGTCTGCTCACCGGACACTCCGGCGAACCAGGCGTCGGTGCGGCCCTCGGCCGTGCCGGTCTTGCCGTAGGGCTCGTCGATCCCGTCGGCGGCCAGACCGGTGCCGCCGGTCACCACCATCCGCAGAAGCTTGCGCACCGCGCCGGCGGTCTCGGACGACACCAACCGGCCGGTGGCGCCGACGGCCTCGGTGCCGTCGCTGCGGATGATCGCGAGCGTCTCGCCGTCGTTGGCCACGGCCGCCAACAGCGCCGCCACCGACTCCATGCTGACCGCGTCGAGCCCCAACGGCAGCGCCCGCGACGGCTCCAAGACCATTCCCACCCGAGCCCCGTACTCGACTATCGCCTCCGGTCCGGCCCGGTCGGTGAGCATGATGAAAGCCGGATCGTTGGAGTGCGCCACGGCCTCGCCGAGGCGCACCTCGCCCGGACGGGTCGTGCAGGCGGTGCGCTCCTCGACGCGGATGCACTGCGGCACGTCAAGGACCTCGACAGGCGCCACTCCCGACTCGAGCGCCGCGGCCAGCACAGGCACCTTCGCCAGGGAGGCCGCGGGCCGCGTTCCGCCGTCCATAGGGGTGCGGGTCGTGTCGCCGGCCGATGCAGCCGCGGTGATCTCGCCGGTGCGGTTGTCGACGACGAGCACAGCCGCCGGCCCAGCATGGCTCTGCGACGCCGCCGACACGACGGCATCGATCCTCGATGCATGCTGCGCCCCGGGGTCGGGTGAATGCCCGCCGCCGCAAGCCGAGGCGACCGCGCACAACGACAGCATCACGGCGGCGCCGGCGCGAGCCGCGGCGCGGTGCACGACTGCTACTCCAATGTCACCGAAATCTCGTAATCCGCGATCCAGGCCCCGCAATAGCATTTGATTTCGATGACGTACCAGCCCGGTGTCAGGTCATCCAGAGCGATCCGTGAGTTGTAGCCGTCGCCGCCGTCGTCGTCTTGAGCGAGCTGTTCGAATCGCGCGCCGGGCACCGACCTTGAGAGGAAAGCGTAGAGATCCATCTCGCCATGGGTCTCCACCACCGCGGATGCTCCGCCGGCGGGCACCTCGAACCGGTACCAGTCGCCTCTCGCCGTGGGCTGTTCCTTCTCCCTCTTGACTCTGACTCGCATGTCTGCATCGATCACGCGGGCAGACAGGAACAAGAAGTCATCGAGCCGGTCGTCGAGGCGCGGCAGCGCACGATTGATGAAGGTCGCCATCTCGCCTCGCTTCACCGGCCGGTCGGGGCAGAAGCGCGTCCCGGTGCGGTTGCAGCCGGCAGTGATGCCCGCAGCAGCCAGCGCGTCGATGGAGCGGGCATGGACGCTGTCACGGTCTACGTCGGTGAATCCGGCAGGCTCATCAGGGATGTCGAGGTTGAGCGCTCGCGACATGAAGGTCGCCATCTCGGCTCGCGTAACCGTCCGGTCGGGGCAGAAGCGCAAAGGCGCGGTGGCGCATCCGGCGGTGATTCCCAGGTCGGCGAAACGCTCGATGTGGGCCGCCTCGAAGGCGTGTTTGCCGCCGACGTCCACATCAGTGAAGCGCGAGGCCTCGACCGGCGGCGGCTCCGCTCGCAACATGGCACGCCCGAACCACACCGCCATCACCGACCGGCTGATCCCGTCCTCGTGGCAGATCCGACCGCGGCCGCATTCGGTTGCGGCAGTGATTCCGCGTTCAGCGACGACATCGAGCGAGGCTTCGTGGACGCTGCCGTCATCGTCGTAGAAGGAACCCTCGAACTGGTAGTCCCGGGGCACAGCGACCAGCTCCAAACGCTCGTGTCCGCCGTCCTCCACAGTCACCGAAGCAGCAACAGACTCGCTGAAGCTGTCACTCATACCGACCCGGTATGTATGGGCGGGAACTCCTTCGAACACGAAGTCTCCGGCTGCATCACTAGTTGACGAAATGCACCATCGCTCCCGAAAATGATGGTTGGGCAACGGATGGGCGTCGACGCAGACTTGGACGTCCATTCCAGAGACGACTGCACCGGCGGGATCCCTCACGCGGCCCGAGACGGTGCCACCGGGTCCGAGCCGGATGTCGTCGAGGCGGAAATGCCCCGAACCGCGTGTGCTGAAGGCATGCCATGTGTCGACATAACGGTCGCCGGGCGCTGACACCGTCATGACGAATTGTCCGTTGCCGGCGTTGAACGGACCGAACGTGTAGCTCCCGTCAGCGTCCGTCGTGGCCCCGGTTACAGGCTCAAGATCATCCGAAAGAGGGAGGTGGTGGACGTACGGAAAATTCATTGATTCGATCCACAGTGTGACGTCGCTGATGCCGTTGCCGGAGGCGTCGATCACACGTCCCGACACGTAGCCGACGCAGTCGTCTTCCCCGCAAGCCTCGGCCGTGCCCGCCACCGCCTCGCCGGCTTGGACCGTCACATCCGAGGCGCCGTATCGAGCCTGGAGTCCGTCGCCGTGCTGTTCGAGGGCAGTGACGGTCCCCGGGACCGACGCGCCGAGCAGCGCCATCGCCGCCGCGACGGCGATCGCGGCGTGCCGGGTCGAGCCCGACGCGTCTGCGGGCCGAGAGGGCGGCCGTCGCGCCCAGCGAGGCCCCAGCACGAGAATCAGCGGTGTCAGCGCCGCGAGAACGAGGACAGCGAAAAGCATGAGACGCTCCTTGGTCTTTGATCGCCCGAGGGGCTGAGCATCCTGGCGGCGGCACAGCCCGTAGACGATGATGACTCC
>LXNI01000859.1_pt1 | contig 31478 bp, 31 predicted proteins | sample 809091 | NCBI WGS metagenome assembly LXNI01 (sample SAMN04870527, study PRJNA318959) | sponge metagenome | biome: 01000161; feature: marine sponge reef; material: water | host: Sarcotragus foetidus | place: Greece: Milos, Mediterranean Sea | collected 2013-05-29 | depth 5-7 m | reverse complement strand
GTCGGTGGGCGCCGACCGCATCCACCATCACGAACTGTCCATCATCGGGGTGTTCAGCCAGGAGCCCGAGGACTGGCGGACCGCGGCCGGCCTGCTGCGGTCGGGCGCTCTGGCCGCCGACCTCGACCGGCTGGTGACGGCCCGCTACCAGCTGGCCGACGTCGCCGACGCTCTGGCCCTGGCCGTCGAGCAGCCCGTCTACCGGGTGATGGTGGGTTGAGCCACCGGCCAGTTTGAAGGGCTGGGGACAGTCGCAATGAGTCCGGTCGTGGTCGGCGTGGACCTGGGTACCGGTGGGGCCCGCGCGGTGGCGCTCGCCGCCGACGGAGCGGTGAAGCTCTGGATGTACGAGGCCTTCGAGGGGGCCGCGTCGTGGCCTGCGGGCCGGGCCGATCCCGAAGCCTGGCTCGACGGCCTGGGCCGCCTGCTGGCCAGGGTCAACGATGCCGGGTTACCGATCGCGGCGGTGGCTGTGGGCGGGCAGAGCCCCACCACCGTCCCGCTGCCGGAGGATCACGGCACGGATGCGGTCGGGTTCGCCGCCACCTGCCGGCATCCCGCGGGCAACGGCATGGCCCGCACCGAGCACCATCTCGCCCAGCTGGAGTTCCTCAGCCACGAGCTGGGCCGCCCGCTGGCCGGCGGGCAGATCTGGGACTGGGCGCTGCGCTGCCTGGGCGCAGGCGACATCCAGGGGCTCTGGCCCGGCGAGGAGACCATCCCGGGCTACGGCGAGCGGGTGGAGGTGGGGACCGTCATCGGTCACTGCGACGGATCGCTGGGCCTGGCCGAGGGCACGCCTCTGGTGAGCGCATCCAACGACGCCTACATGAGCTTCTGGGCCGGCGGGCTCGGCACCCACCGCAGGGGCCACGACCCCGGCGGGCGGACCGGCGGCTTGGGCGTGGCCGTCGCCGCGGCGGAGCGGCCCGCCGAGATGATGGCGTTCTTCAGCCCGGTGGCCGGGATAGAGGTCGTCGGCGGGGCCACCAACGGGCACGGCCAGTTGTTGGAGTGGTGGTCGGCTGTCTCGGGACGCCCGATCGAGGAGCTGCTGTCGCTGGCGGCGGGTGTGCCCCCGGGCGCGGGAGGGCTGGTGGTGCTGCCCTACCACGACGGGGAGAGGTCGCCCCGCTGGGAGCCCCGCCTGCGGGGCGAGATGCACGGGCTCGCCTTCGACGCCGGCACCGCCGAGATCGCCCGCGCCGTGCTGGAGGCCGGCGCCTACGGCCTGAGGCACATTCATGAGGATCTGCAGGCCGGCGGGGTGGACATGGACGTCATGTGCTGCGGGGGCTCGCCCGCGCTCAGCCGTCTGTGGTGCTCGATCAAGGCGTCGGTGCTGGAGGTGGCCGTGGACGTGCCCGATCGCCCCGAGCAGCTCTCGGCCCATGGCTGCGCGCTGGCCGGCGGTTCGGCACTGGGGTGGTGGGACCCCATCGGTGCCGAGACCATGGACTCCTGGCCGCTGGCGGCCATGACCCGCATCGAGCCGTCCCCAGACGACGCCTACCGCGAGGGCTACGAGCGGTTCGTGGCCCTCGGCGACGCCGCTGCCGCCCGACTTGACGCTCCCGTCTAGGTTGTCGGCACCGGACTACTCGACATCGACGACTCGTCCAATACGAAGGAGCGACCGCCATGGTGAACCCGCTGATCTTCGTCGATCTGCCCACGCCCGACCCCGAGGCCACCTCGCAGTTCTACGAGACGCTGTTCGACTGGAAGTACAAGCGCCGGCCTGCCGGCGAGTTCCACGAGGTGCTGCCGGGCGTGAAGCCCAACCTGGGAATCCACCTGGAGACCACCCCTGTCAGCGGACCGGTGCCCCGCATCTACGTGATGGTCGCCGACCCGCCCGACAGGCTCGCCCTCGCCATCGAGATGGGCGCCACCAAGCTGTGGGACGAGGTCTACTGGGAGGAGTTCGACGCCCGCCACGCCGCCTTCCGCGACCCGTGGGGCAACGAGGTCGTGCTGTGGCGCAACAAGGGCACCTACGTGCCCGGATCGGCCTCCGAGAAGAACGCCTGACGGGGCTTGGAGCCGGGTCAGCCCAGGACCTGCTCCACCGAGAACTCGACGTTGTTGCCGTCGGGGTCCTTGATCAGGCAGATGTAGCCCACATCGGGGTTGCGGTACATCGGGCCGAGCACCAGGCAGCCGTCCTCGCCGGCCCGCCGGGCCACCTCGTCCACCTCGTCGCGGCTGTCGAGCGAGATGCCCAGGTGGGCGATGGACGTCAGGAAGCCGTACTCCTCGACGATGTCGCCGGTGATCTGCTTGGGCAGGGCGCCCTCCATGAGCACGATCACGAAGCGGGCCGCCCCCGGCTCAGTGATGTCGCGCTCGTTGGCCAGCCACGCGGTGCGCATCCTGGTCTCTGGGTCGTGGCGCTCGGAGATCCTCACCAGTGTGGTGAACTTCTCGTAGAAGGCCAGCGTGTCGTCGAGGCTGCGCACCGGCAGCGCGATGTGGGTGAGCAGCGACGGCGGCGGTTCGGCGGCGGTCGGTGAAGTGGTCTCGGTCATGGCAACCCCCTGCGGTGTCGACGTTACTTGTGCACCGCCACGGCGGCTGTGGCGGGCGAATTTGGTCCGGTCCTCCCGATGGGCATACCGTCCGACCATCAGCTCGTGACTCAGGAGGAATCCAATGTCTGCCCCCACGGCTGACCTATGAAGGCGATGCTTTATCGCGCCTCGGGAGGACCCGAGGTGCTGGAGTACACCGACGTTGACGATCCCGTGCCGGGTGACGGCGACGTGGTTGTGGACGTCGCGGCCACCGCGCTCAACCGGCTGGATCTGCTCCAGCGCAACGGCTGGTACTACATGCCGGGATTCACCTTCCCCCACATCGCCGGCATGGACATCGCCGGCGTGGTGTCCGAGGTCGGCGCGGCGGTCACCCAGTGGCAGCCCGGCGACCGGGTGGTGGCTGATCCGTCCATGGCCGGAGTGCCCGAGAACTCCAAGTACTCGGGTATGGGCGACCTGTATGGCGAGCTCGGCATCCTGGGCGCCATCCTCGACGGCGGGTACGCCGAGAAGTGCCTGGTGCCGGCCTCGCACTGCTACCGGGTTCCCGACGGCATCTCGCTGGAGCAGGCGGCCACGTTCCCCACGGTCTGGCTCACCGCCGGCCACGCCCTGTTCGCCACCGGCGGGCTCTCCGAGGGTGAGACGGTGATGATCCACGCGGCCGGATCCGGGGTGTCGGTGGCCGGCATCCAGCTGGCCAAGCACGCGGGCGCCACCGTGCTGGCCACCGCCGGCACCGACGCCAAGTGCGAGCGGGCGGTGGAGTTGGGCGCCGACCATGTGCTCAACAACCGCACCGGCGACGTGACCGGCTGGGCCATGGGCGCCACCGGCGGGCGGGGGGTCGACATGGTGTTCGACCATGTGGGGACCGCACTGTTCACCCAGTCGATGTTCTCGCTGGCCATCGGGGGCCGGCTGGTCAACTGCGGCAACGCCTCGGGCGACACCGCCACGATCGGCTCACTGGGACACCTGTTCCACAACGGGCTGCGGATCATGGGTTCGGACCCGTACCGGCCCGACGAGATGGGACCGCTGTGGGACACCTTCTGCGAAGAGGTCGCAGCGGGCCGGTTCACTGCTGTGGTCGACTCCGAGTTCGCGCTGGCCGAGGCGGCCGCCGCCCAGCAGAAGATGCTGGAGAGCGACTTCTTCGGAAAGATCCTCCTGCGCCCCTGAGCGTGTCTCAGGACGCGGTGCCGGCCAGGTCCAGGGCCGCGTGCAATAGGACTTCGGCGCCGCGGCCGGCGGCAGCCGGCTCGATCGACTCGGCCTCGTTGTGCGAGAGGCCGTCTTCGCAGGGCACGAAGATCATCCCCGCGGGCGCCTTGAGAGCGACATGGCAGGCGTCGTGGCCCGCGCCCGAGCCGATGCGCTCGTGTCCGTAGCCGCAGCGCTGCGCGGCCGCCTCCACCGCGTCGACACATCTCGGGTCGAAGACGACCGGAGCGCAGTCGTTGATGACGTCGATCCGGTGCCCGCAGTCGTGGGCCGCGGCGGCCTCGGCCACCAGGCTGCGCAATGACGAGTCCAGGCTCTCGAGCACGCCGGCATCGGGATGGCGCATGTCGATGGTGAAGGTGATGTGGGCCGGAACGGTGTTGGGCGACACCGGCTCGGACGAGAACATCGCCGGGGTCAGCCGCACCTGGGGGGCGTGGGCCGCAGCCATCTCGTAGATCCCGCTCAGGGCGTCCGCCACCGAGCGGGCCGGGTCGTGGCGGCGGTCCATGGGCGTGGTGCCGGCATGGGCGGGGAATCCCTCGACGGTGACCCTGAACCAGCGGATCCCCTGCACCCCGGTGACCACCCCGATCGACGAGCCGCTGGCCTCCAGGATCGGTCCCTGCTCGATGTGCAGCTCCAGGTAGGCGCCCACCGGCTTGCCGAACGCCGCGGTGCCGGCCCAGCCCAGCCGGTCGAGCTCGTCGCCCACGGTGACTCCCGATCGGTCGGCGATGGCCCGGACCTCGTCCAGCGGAAGGACGCCGGCCCACACCGAGGAGCCCATCATCGACACCGGGAAGCGCGATCCCTCCTCGTTGGTCCACACCGCCACCTCCACCGGGGCCCGGGTCTCGACGGCGTGGTCGTTGAGCGAGTCGACGACTTCGAGGCCGGCCAGCACGCCGTACACGCCGTCGAACCGCCCGCCGGTGGGCTGGGTGTCGAGGTGGCTGCCGAGCACCACCGGCAGGGCGTCGGGGTCGGTGCCCGGCCGGCGGGCGAACAGGTTGCCCACGCCGTCGAGCTCGATCGCGCAGCCCGCCTGCTCGACCCAGGAGACGAACAGGTCCCGGCCGGCCCTGTCCTCGTCGGAGAGAGCCTGCCGGTTGGAGCCGCCCGCGGGGGTGGCCCCCACCTCGGCCATGTCCATCAACCGCGACCACAGCCGCTCAGGATTCGTGTGCACATCAGTCATGCCGCAAATTCTCCCATCTCCTAGCCGGTGCGGCCTACTGCAGGAAGGTTCGCAGGAGGGGCACGATCCGGTCGGGTGCCTCCTCGGCGAGGAAGTGGCCGCAGTCGGTGAACTCGTGTACCTCGCAGTCGGTGAGTTCGGCCCGCCAGCGGTCGAGTTCCTTGGTGCGGAAGGCGATGTCCTTGTTGCCCCACAGGACGAGTGCCGGTTTGCCGCTGAACGGAAGAGTTGAGGAAGGCAGGACTTCTACCAATTTGGTATAACCACGGAGTGGATATGAACATCAAGGACCTCGACGACGATGTGGCACGGCGCCTCAAGGAGCAGGCGGCCGCGGCGGGTTTGTCTGTCCAGCAGTACTTGCGCAACGAGCTCATCCTGGCCGAACAGCTCGAGGTTCCCCTGTTCACCGCTTCCGACGAGGTCTCCAGCGACCGCGTCCAAATCCTTCGTCCGTGGTAGGCGACTGGGTCCATCATTAGTGGGGCCAGCGGTGTGATCCGCGGTGAGAAGAAGTCACTCATACATCGGGGAGGACACTCCGAGGCGAGTGAGCATGGCCTGGTGGGCTTGGGCGCCGACGGTGAGCAGGAACGTGTCGAGGGGGAGCATTCCGATGCCTCTGCGGTCGGTCTCGGGGTGGATGACCGCGGCCTGGGGAGCGACCAGGTAGCTGTGACCATGGAAGCGAGAGTGGCGTTCGATCAGGGCCTCGAGGCCGCGAAGACTGTGGGTCGGCGACGACGCGATCTCGAATGCGAGCGGCTGGCGGGGGTCATCATAGATCAGGTCCACCTCGCAGTTGCCTTCGCGCCAGTGGTGAAGGCGTACGCCGCTGTGAGCGGCCAGGGTGTTGACCGTCGCGGCTACGAGGTTCTCCAGCAAGGTGCCCTGCTCGACGGGATCATTGAGGGGAGCGAGGCCGCGATGCAGCGCGGCGTTGCGGACTGCGCTGTCGACGAAGTACAGCTTGCGCCCACGACGTTGGACCGCTGACTCGGAGCCCGAGTAGTTCGTCAGCGTGAACACCAGATAGGCCTGTTCCAGGTAAGACAGGTACCGGTCGAACGTGGGCTGCTTGATGCCCAGTTGCTGGCCGATGCCGGTCGGCGAGAGGAGGCCGGTCACCTGGCCGGCGAGCACGTACAACAGCCGCTCCAGCATCATCGGGTTGTCGACGCCTGCCGCCTGGGGGATGTCCTTGTAGACGGCCCGCTCCACCGCATCACCTCGCAGCACCCGCTGAGATTCGAGGATGTGGTTCTCGACATCGAGGGGATCATGGATATCGATACGACCGCTGTCGTCGTCATCGTCGACTGCGTGGGATCCTGCGGCGAACGTTCTCAGCAGCAGTTCAGGGAAGCCGCCCACCGACATCAGGAGCACTCGGTACGTCTCAACGAACGCTATGGGTGACCCGCCGGGAGGTAGTGCGGCCAACGTGTCGCCAAGAGTGTTACCGACCGCGGGTCCCGGGGTGTGCGGGCCATGGACCCTGACCGCCGGGGTGTTGGGAATACTGGCAAGACCGAGGTACTCATCGAGCCTGCAGGGCAGCAGGAGATGCTCCTCCCAGCGACCCACGCCGCTCTCGTGACGTTGCCTTCGAAGTGCCGTCGTGCTGCTGGACGTGGCTGCGATCCTCACTGGCCAGCCTTCGTCGTAGAACGTCTTGAGCCACAGGTTCCAGTCCCCGGCGTAGACGATCTCGTCGAGCATCAGGTACAGGGGGCGCTCGACTGTTGCACCGGAGCCATTGAGCAGTGATCTGACAAGGTCTCCCAGGCTTGCTTGGAGCAGGAGGGGATGATCCATGCGCAGCCACCAGATGCGTCCTGGAGCGACCCCATGCGCGATCAGGTGCCGGACGGTCTGGTACAGCACGGTCGTCTTGCCCACACGGCGGGGTCCGAGAATCACCTGGTGTCTACGGGGCGCGTCTTGGAGGAGGCGCTTCCATAAGACCTGCGCCAAGTATCGCTCGCCGGCGGGTGCCAAGGCTGTCGGAACAGCGCCGGACGGATGCCAGGGATTCTGTTCGTTGTGGACCCTGTGGTAGTCATTGGGCTGTGGCTGCCATTCAACCATCGTGTTCAGCCTCCGGTGTTTGTTATTTGTACAATAGCATATCTGTTGTGAATGTTAAATGGCAAACTACAAATATTGAGGCCCATGTCTGTTAGTTCTCGGGATGCGCCTTATCCGGAGTTGAAGAAGACCCACACCATGGCCCATGTCGGGCGGCCGTTCACGGACTACAAGCCGCCCGCGGCGGCGCCGGTGTGGGCGGTGATCGAGGGGCTGGGCCGGTACCACGTGCTGCTGGCCGCCTTGGAGCTCGGTGTGTTCGAAGCTCTGGACGAGGCTCCGGACGGAACTGGTGTGACGGCCGTCGAGTTGGCCGGCCGGCTGGAGCTCCCGCCGCTGCATCTGGAGTCGCTGCTGGACTCGGTGGTGGCCCTGGACCTGCTCGACCGGGTGGTCGACGGCTTCAGGCTCAACGACGCCGCCCGCCGCTACCTGCTCGTCGACGGCGCGGCGTCGATGGCCGGGCTGATCCCGGTGGCGCCCGGTCCCCACGAGAACTGGACCCGCCTGGCCGACACCGTCCGCTCGGGCCGGCCCGCCACCCCCATCGACGACGACCCGGCCGCCTTCTACGTGCCCCTGGTGGAGGGGACGTTCACCACCATGTGGCGCTGCGCCGGCCGCGCCGACTTCAAGATGCGCTACAGCGCGATGGCCGCGCCCCGGATCCTCGACCTCGGCGCGGGCGGGGCCCCCTGGTCGATCGCCATGCTCCAGGCCTGCGCCGGCGGCCGGGCCACCGTCAACGACCTCGACGGGGTGATCGACGTCGCCCGGCGCGAGACGGCCGAGCACGGTGTGGCCGACCGCTGCGAGTTTCGACCCGGCGACTTCCACACGGTCCCACTGGAGGACGGCGCCTACGACATCGTCGTGCTCGGCCACGTCTGCCGCACCGAAGGGCCCGACGGGGCCCGCCATCTGGTGGAGCGGGCCTACGCAGCCCTGCGTCCCGAGGGCCGTGTGGTGGTGGCCGACTACTTCATCGGCCCCAACCACAAGACCAACCCCCACGCCGTGCTGATGGGCATGACCATGATGGCCAGCACCGCCTGTGGCTTCGGCGTCACCAACACCGAGGCCACCGGCTGGCTGAGCGACGCGGGATTCGAGGCCCTGCGGCTGATCGAGCCCATCGGCTTCCAATTCGCCTACGTGGCCTCCAAACCCCGAAGTCCTCGATCCGGCTCCGGCGGGTCGTCGAAGCGGGCGAAGTAGTCCTCGGCGCTCAGCCGGCAGTCGATCAGGTCGTCCCAGTCGCTGGCTGGGATTCCGAACTGCCGGGCGATTCTGGCCCGCAGTGGCTTGCTGATCGGTGCCCGCCCGCGCGACAGGAACGTGTGGCCTATGTAGGTGCCACTCGGCGACACGATCTCATACACGTAATGCCCCGAGCCGATGCGCTCCCCCAGGCCCAGTTTGTGCCGGTATCGTCGCCTGACCTCATTCGTTCTGAACTCCACCATCGAGGGCCTCCTCGAGCCACGACAGCACGCCCTGCATGCGGACTGTCAGGTAAGGCGGTCCGTCTGAGCTATGAGCGTCTCGGAGATCTCGCAAGGCTCCCTCGGCCACTTCCGTCCACATCGCGAGCGCCTTGGGGAGCGTGGCGCCGATGCCGATGGCGGCAGCGGCGATGTCGGCGGCGATCCAGGTTCCGTCGTCGTCGCGCTCGACGAGGAGGTGGTACTGGTCGCCGGGGGACGCCTCCCCCCAAGTCGGGGGCGACGGCGTCGATGCTTCGGAGTCGACTGTCTGTGACATGTTGTACCTCCGCTAGCGGACAGCGACCCTAGTCTGGCGCGAGCGGCATAGCAACTGGGAGACATCATGAATGTCCGAGAATCAATAGACACCCTTGTCAAGGGTTGGTACGTGGTGACCATGAATCCGACCCGCGACATCATCCGCCACGGCGCGGTGGCAATACGCGGCAACGAGATCGTGGCCGTCGGCAAGGCCTCGGACCTGGAGGCCGCCTACGAGCCGGCCGAGACGGTCGGCGGGGACCGGTTCGTGGTAACGCCCGGTCTGATCAACACTCACATCCACATCACCGGCGAGCCCCTCACCCGGGGCTACGTGCCCGACGACACGCCCTTCGAGGAGAACGTGTTCATGTGGCTGTGCCCCCTCTACTCGGTCTACACCGCCGAGGAGGAGCGCCTGTCGGCCCAGCTCGCCGCCGTGGAGATGCTCAAGTCGGGGACCACCTCGTTCCTGGAGGCGGGCACCGTCCGGTTCACCGACGAGGTGATGGACGGGCTGGTGGAGGCCGGCATCCGGGGCCGCATCGGCAGGTGGGTGTGGGACCTGCCGCCCGAGCCCGACGTCTACCGCCAGAGCACCGACGCGGCCATCGCCAACATCAACGACACCATCGAGCGCCACCGGGGCACCGCCGGCGGGCGCCTGGAGGCATGGTCGATGGTGGTGGGCCACACCACCTGCTCGGACCCGTTGTGGCGGGGCGCCCGGGAGGCCGCCGACCACCACGGCGTGGGCCTCAACTTCCACATGAGCCCGGCCAAGCTCGACCCCGACGGGTTCATCGCCGAGTTCGGGCAGCGCCCCATGATCCACCTCGGCGAGCTGGGTGTGCTCGGCGCCGACACCTCCATGACCCACTGCGTCCACGTCGACGACAACGAGCTCGACGTGATGGCCGCGGCCGGCTGCTCGGTGGAGCACTGCCCCACCACCGCGCTCAAGGTGGCCTACGGCGTCACCCAGATCGGCAAGATCCCCGAGATGGTGATGCGGGGCATCAACGTGAGCATCGGCACCGACGGCAACAACGCCTCCAACTACGCCGACATGCACCGGGCCGCCTACCTGGTGGCCGGGCTGTTCAAGGACGCCCGCATGGACCCCCAGATGTTCCCGGCCGAGAAGGCCTACGAGATGGCCACCCTCGGCGGGGCCCGCACGATGCTGATGTCCGACGAGATCGGCTCGCTGGAGGCACACAAGTTGGCCGATGTGGTGCTGCACGACACCGACCGGCCCGAGTGGCGGCCCCTGCTCAACGTGATGAACCAGCTGGTGTGGTCAGCCGACGGGCGGGGGGTGCACACCGTGTTCGTGGACGGCGTCAAGGTGGTCGACGCGGGCCGGATGACCACCATCGACGAGGACACCTTCTACGCCCGCTGCCAGGCCGCCGGCGAGGCCATCACCGCCCGCTCGGGCCTCCCCGACAAGGCCAAGTTCCCCATGCTCTAGCCGTACCGGCTGCGCTGCCGGTGTTGTTCACAGTGCGCAAGAGAGCGAGGGCGCCACGACCTTTATGGCATAATTGCACCAAGATCTTTTTGCAAAGACAAGTATGTCATAAGTCCCGTCAGGCCCCTCGCGGTAGCTCATAGCGACTTCCCCGTCGCTGGCCGTGCCGTACGAGACGTCCCTGGTCTACTAGCCGCGCGAGAACGGACAGCGTCCGGACACGGTCCGTTCCTAGCCGCCCACGTACCAGGGCATTGGTGACGGGACCCTCCTGGGCCAAGTCCATGACGATCGCTTCGATCTCTGGCTCGGTGAGGCGCAGTCCCGAGGGCGGTCCGAGGTCGGCGCTGATGCCGTAGGCGGCGCCGCCCCGCGTGCCGCGTTGGACCAGGAGGCCTTGGTCCCGCAACCGGTGCAAGGCGCGACGGGCCTGGACGCTGTCAATGTCCAAGACTTCGCGGGCCGCGGCGTTGGTAAGTTCCTGTCCCCGCGCCGCGTGCACAAGCAGCAGGCGGTCCTGACGGTTGAGCGAGCCTCGCTGCTCCAGTTCTGCCACCCAGGCGCGCTCACGCGGAGTCACGGTAGATGTGATTCGAAGAGTCACCGCAACCGAGTCACCGTTGTCCGCGAATTCGGGGGGCTCGAGAAGATGTTCCGCCATCGCGTCCTGCATCGTGTCCACACCGCTGCCAGCGTCTTCGGCGAGTTTGTACTGCCGAAGAACCCGTATCACTTCGTGATTCCTGGCAGCACTCTGTTCGCGGATGTTCGCCACGGTGACCGGCTCGGGCAAGCCGCCGGGCGACACCACCTCCACGCGGTCGTCGCGGATCTCGATGCGGACCGGTGTTCCGGTTGCGTCATAAGAGCGGTGCGCTACGGCGTTGGTGATCGCCTCACGCAATACGACCTCGGGCAGGCGGGGCAGGTCATGCCGCGTCACGCCCAACACCACAACTTCGTGGCCAATGTCGTCGAGCACGGTGGAGGACGCGGTCCGCACTTGCCCAGCAAGTGGTCCCGTCACCTCCACTCGCCGGTCGTAGGTGTCGCCTGCACCCCGGAAGCGAAAGATCTCTATGAACGACTTTCCGAGAACGTCATGGGGTCTTCTCAGCAGATGCAGCGCGCCGGCCACTGTGAGGACGGTCCGCCCTCCCGTCCTTGCCGCGAGGTCGTGCTCCAGCACGCGATCGGTGATGCCCTCTGTGCCCCATCCCCAGATTGACGCCATCTCGCGCATCAGGCTGGGGTCTGCCGCGCTGAGGTCGGCGTCGGTGGGGGTGGCCTCGAAGCGTCGCAATGATCGGCTGTTGACGAAGGCCGACAGCTCGGCGCCGACTAAGGCTCGATTGGAGGCTCCCCGGCGTACTAGGAGGCGGCCGTCGTGCGTCTGTGAGAAGCCCTCGGTTCGACGTTCTACGCCGATCACCACTACGCCTTGTGTAGCGACGGTCAAGCGGTGGATCTCGTATCGGCCAGGGTCGTGGAGGCTGCACAAGAGTCCGTGCAGCCTGGCCTCACGCTCCCCTCCGAGGGCGATGCCCTTCACTTTCCCGCTGTCGGTCACGCCGAGCAGGATCACTCCTCCGTCAGAGTTGGAGAAGGCGACGACAGCTTGGGCGATCTTTGTGTCGCTGAGTCCTTCCTTGAACTCGATGTGCTGTCCTTCAGTGGGGAAGTGGCTCGCGAAGGACTCCTCGGTGAACACGAGGGGCCGCTGGAGCGTGCTTCTGGGGTGGAACAGAGGATATGACATATTTGTGATGCTGTGATTCTATCAAAGCAAATATGTCATAACACTGTCGGCGGCGCGGTGCCACCCATCGGTTCTCCAGACTGCTGTAGCGGTTCGACGACCGGTTTCTCGTCTGATATTCGGACGAGCAGGTGAGCGGACGGTCGCAGGGTGCCGCTCATTGCCGCTACAGGTCGGGAACAGCGAAGATCGAGCCGCCGAACAGCGCCCAGGACAGCAGCAGCGTCCACGCCACGTTGGCGGCCTGCGCCACCACGAACGCGATCGCGGGCCTGCCGCCCTGCATGGACAGCAGGTCCCGCAGCCGGGTCTCGAGGCCGATGCACACGAAGGCCACCGCGAACAGCCACGTCCTCATGCCTTTGAGAACGCTCGAGGTGGCGTCCACCAGTCCGTCGCTGAGCCCGAAGGAGAACACCAGCGACGTCGCCAGGAAGCCGAGCACGAACTTCGGGAACCGCTCCCAGATCACCGCCGCCGACACCTCGGGGGTGTCGGCCCCGGAGGCGCCGCCCCGCACCGTCCACCAGACCGACAGGGCGAAGGCGGCCACACCCAGCAGCGCGTTCTGCGAGAGCTTCACGATGGTCGCCGCGTTGGTGGCCGAGTCGCCGATGCTCTCGCCGGCCACCACCACCGCGCCGGTGGTGTCGATGGTGCCGCCGATCCAGGCGCCGCCGACGATGTCGGAGAGCCCGAGCCAGTCGACGGCCAGCGGCATCAGGATCATCATCGGCGCGGCGACCACCAGCACCAGCGACGTCACGTAGGACAGCTTCCTGCGGTCCCCGGCGATGGCGCCGCAGGCCGCGATGGCCGCCGACACCCCGCAGATCGACACCGCGGTGGCCATCATGGCCGAGAACTCGTCGTCCACCCGGAGCCTGCGGGCGGTCCAGTAGCACAGGTACCAGATGACGGCGATCACCGCCGCGGCCTGCACCATGCCGTACATGCCGGCCTCCAGCACCCGGCCGAACAGCACGCTCGAGCCCAGGATCACCAGCCCGGCCTTGATGTAGTACTCGGTCCGCATGGCGGCACGGAGCCAGCCCGGCACCCCGATCACGTTGGAGATGAGCAGGCCCAGCGCCAGTGAGGTGATGGCGTAGTTGACGCCGCGGTCGCTGAGGGCGGAGTCGCAGGCCACGGCCCGGGCCGTCCAGGCCAGTGCGAACACGGCCGCGAAGCCCGGCGCGAAGCCGCGGGCCGAACCGTCGGTGAGCCGCACTCCGATGAGGCACAGCGCCAACAGGGCCGCGCCCACCCCGACTGTGGTCGCGAGCCGGCCGGGGGCTAGCAGGCCACTGATGCCGTCGCTGCAGGACAGGCCGGCGCCGTCGGGCCGCACGCCGACCACCACCACAGCGATGATCGCGCCGCCGGTCCATACCGAGAGCCAGTCCTCGGAGCGCAGCAGGACGCTCATGGCCCCCTTCGCCATCGCTCCAACCTACCGAGGCAGCCGATCGGGCCGATGCGGGGGCGATAGGGTCGGGCCATGGCCGAGTTCAGAGTCATCTTCGTCGCCGACGACTACGACGCCACCGTGGGGTTCTTCACCGAGGTGATGGGCCTGGAGGTGGAGCGGTCCTTCGGCGAGATCTTCAGAGGGACGATCCTGCTGGCCGCGGCCGGCCGCATCGAGGTCATAGAGGACGGCGGCGGGTGGGACACGCCCGGAGTGTCGGGCGTCTCGGTGTCGTGGGAAATCACCGACGCCGACGCCGAGCACGCCCGTCTTGTCTCTGCGGGGGCCACCATTGTGCGGCCGCCGGAGATGCAGCCCTGGGGACACAAGAGCTTCGAGGTGGCCGGCCCCGACGGTCTGCGGATCATCCTCTTCGAGGTGCAGCCGGCTCAGTAGGGGCTAGACAGTCAGCCATGCGATTCGGATTCTGGGCATCGACCAAGAACGACTGGGACCACATACTGGCTGTGAGCCGGGCCGCCGAGGCGAGCGGCTGGGACGGCCTGTGGCTGCCGGACCACTTCATGCCGCCGGAGGCGGGCTACGGCGACGAGCCGCCCGGCAGCGTTCCTCCTGAACTGCTCCCCAACCACGAGTGCTGGACACTGATGGCGGCCCTGGCCATGGCCGTGCCCCGAGTGCGGATCGGGGCGATGGTCACCGGCAACACCTACCGCCATCCGGCGGTGCTGGCCAAGCAGGCCGCCTCCCTCGACCACGTCAGCGGAGGACGCCTGGTGCTCGGTCTCGGCGCGGGTTGGCAGGAGAACGAGCACCGCCGCTACGGCATCGCTTTCGGCTCGGTGCGTGAGCGGGCCGACATGCTGGAGGAGGCCTGCGAGGTGATCAGCGGCCTCTTCGCCAATGAGCGCACCGACTTCGACGGGGTCCACTACCGCCTGCAGGGCGCTCCGCTGGTCCCCAAGCCGCTGCAGGATCCGCTGCCGATCATGATCGGCGGCCGGGGCGAGCGCCGCACCGTCCCGACCATGGTGCGTTGGGCACACGAATGGAACGGATGGTGCAACCCCCGCGACATGGGCCGCTACAACGCGCTCATCGACCGGCTCTGCGAGGACGCCGGCAGGGATCCGGGAACCATCGCACGCTCCGCGGCAACGCTGCTGTTCCTGTGCGAGTCCGAGGCCGAGGCGGACCGGGTGAGAGCCCAACCGGCGGGCTATCCACGGCTGGTGGGCACGCCCGATCAACTTGTCGAGCGGGTGGCCCGCTACGCCGCGGCCGGAACCGACGAGCTGATCATCCCCGACTTCAACCTCGCCCCCAGCGAGACCCACGAAGTCGTCGAACGCTTCATGACCGAGGTGGTAGCCGCCCTCTGAGCAGTGGCGGGCGCTCACGCTGGCCGCCCGCGATAGCGTCCGGCGGAGCTAGCGGCTCGGGAGGACAGCCATGACTGACACTGTGTTCGGGGAGAGCGTGCCCGCAGTGGTGCAGTCCGCGCCCAGCCGGTTCGACGCCTACGACACCGCGGATCTGTGGCGCAAGGACGTGGACCATTTCATCCACCCGTTCACCGATTTCGCGGCGTGGAAGGACGAGGGCGCCCTGGTGATGGCCGAGTCGGAGGGCGCCTACGTCTACGACTCCGACGGCAAGCGCTACCTCGACGCCCAGGGCGGGCTGTGGTGCGTCAATGCCGGCTATGGCCGGGCCGAGATCGCCGACGCCATGGCCGAGCAGGCCCGCAAGCTGGCCTACTACTCGCCGTTCTCCAACACCACGTCGGTGCCGGGCGCCACGCTGGCCCACAAGCTGGCGTCGCTGGCGCCCGGCAACCTCAACCACGCGTTCTTCGGCCTGTCCGGGTCCGACGCCAACGACACCGCGGTGAGGATCATCCACTTCTACTTCAACCGTCTCGGCCAGCCTGACAAGAAGACCATCATCACCAGGGTCAACGGCTACCACGGCTCCAGCTACCTGGCCATGTCGCTCACCGGGGTGGCCTACGACCACATCGGCTTCGACATCATCGGCGAGCCGCTCATCGCCCGGGTGGAGGGCCCCGACCTCTACCGGCGATCCGATGGCATCACGCCCGAGGAGTACACCGACCAACTGGTGGCCGAGTTCAGGGCCAAGGTCGAAGCGCTGGGAGCGGAGAACGTGGCCGCCTTCTTCGCCGAGCCCATCATGGGGGCGGGCGGCGTGCTGGTGCCCCCGCCCGGTTACCTGCCGAGGATGCGGGAGGCCTGCCGGGAGTTCGGGATCCTGTACGTGTCCGACGAGGTGGTGACCGCCTTCGGGCGGCTCGGCCACTTCTTCGCCAGCGACGAAGTCTTCGGCATCCGGCCCGACATCATCAGCACCGCCAAGGGCCTCACCTCGGGCTACGCGCCCTTGTCGGCCACGCTGCTGTCCGACGACATCTACGAAGTGATCTCCGTGCCGCAGGCACCCGGCGCCGAGTTCGCCCATGGCTACACCTACTCGGGCCATCCGGTGTCGTGCGCGGCCGCGCTGGCCAACATCGAGATCCTCGAGCGCGAGGACATCTGCGGCCATGTGCGCACTGTCGGCCCCTACCTCGAGGAGCGCCTGCACACCCTCGCAGACCTGCCCATCGTCGGCGACGTCCGCGGCAAGTGCTTCATGATGTGCGTCGAGAACGTCGCCGACAAGGCCACCAAGGAGATGTTCCCTCCGGAGGTGGAGATCGGCCGGCGCATCTCCGACGCCTGCGACGCCCGGGGGCTGCTCGTGCGGCCCATCGGGCGCTTGAACGTGCTGTCGCCGCCGCTGATCCTCACCACCGATCAGATCGACTGGCTGGTCGACACGCTGCGGGCCGGCATCGAAGAGGTCATGGCCGGCCTCGACAGAGACGGCATTTGGAGCGAAAGGGTTTGAATCAGTTTGAAAATCTGCTATATGCATCGGTAGATATCGTTGGGTAGTGCTGAGCAGGGAGGATGCGGGCGATGGGCACGTTCAAATGGCCGGTGAAGATCTCCAGCCTCGACGGCGAACGATCGGCAGAAGTCGAGGCGACGGTCGACACCGGCGCCTTCTTCTCTGCCATGCCGGCCCGGCTGCTGCGCGGGTTGGGGATCGAGCCCGAGCAGAAGCGCCGGATGCGGCTGGCGGACGGGCAGATCGTCGACGTCGAGCTCGCTCCGGCGTTCGTCGCCGTCGACGGCAACAGAGCGCCCACGTTGGTTTCCTTCAGCGAGGACGGCGCTCCGGTCTTGCTCGGCGCCTACGCCCTGCAAGGTCTCCACTTGTTGGTGGATCCCGAGGGGGAGCGCCTGATCCCCAACGAGGAGATCCCGCTGTACTGAGCGGTCCGGGAGGACCGGTAGCGGCCCGAGTTAGGCGAACCGCCCGACGGTCGCGTCCACCCAGTTGCGGGCCGAGTCGAGGTCGGTGGCGTCGTGGTGGTTGAGCAGGAGCCGGCCGGCCCGATGGGGCGCCACCCGCACCGCCGATTATCGTCGGCCGGCGTGCGAGGGGCGAAACGGGGCCCCGGGACCCCATGACCGTCACGCTGGAGGCGGAGATCAGCCCGGGCATGGGCCCGGGGGACTTCGTGGACCTGGCTGTGCGCTGCGAGCGGGCCGGGTTCGACCGCTTCGGCGTGTCCGACGTGGTGTTCTGGCCCGACTGCTTCGTGCTTCAGGGGTTGATCGCCCAGGCCACCAGCCGCATCCGCATCGGCTCGATGGTCACCAACCCCTACTCGCGCCATCCGGCCATGCTGGCCGGCGCGGTGGCCGCTCTCCAGGAACTGTCGGGCGGGCGCATGTTCCTCGGCATCGGGGTGGGTGCCGGGCTGGAGGACCTGCGGATCGACTGTCCGAGGCCGGTGCGGGCCCTGCGTGAGGCCATCGTGGGCATCAGGGGGCTGCTGGCGGGCGAGACCGTCGACCTCGACGGCGAGATGTTCCCGATCGACGGCGGCCGGCTGGTGCGCCCGCCCGAGACGCCGGTGCCGATCTCGGTGGGAACCCGCAGCCGGCAGGTGATGCGCCTGGCCGGTGAGCTGGCCGACATCGCCCTGGTCGGGGCCCGGCACTTCACGCCCGAGATCACGCGGCAGTACTACGGCTGGCTGACTGAGGGGGCGGCCCTGGCCGGCCGGGACGTCACCGACATCGACATCGCGCCCCGGCTCACGCTGTGCGTGTCCGGCGACGGCGATCTGGCCCGCCGGTCGGTGGTGCGCTACGTGGCCCACTACCTGGCCATCATCCGGCCCTCCGAGATGGACCCCGACCGCCTGGCCGCCATCGACGACGCGCTGGGCCGGGCCACCGGCTGGTACTTCGACCTGGACCGCTTCGACCCGCCCGAGCTGTTCGACCTGGTCACCGAGGACTGGATCCGCCGTTACGCCGTAGCCGGGGCGCCCGCGGAGATCGCCGAGCAGGTCACGGAGGTGACCGCCCTCGGGTTCACCAGTGCCAGCTTCAATCTGGCCGCGGTCCTGCGCTCCTCGGCGGCTGAGGGCTATGCCGAGACCATCGACGGCTTCGCCGAGGTCATCGACGACTGCCGCTAGCGGCACCCTACGCAGGTGGGCTGGAGGCCGAGCAGCGCCGGGCTTCGGACTCTCCGGGCGGGCTCCGGGCACACGGCTACAGCGTGGAGGGGACGGTCTCGTCGAACAGCCAGGACTCGACCAGATCGACCGCCTCGGGCCCCGCGAACTCGTCCACCAGCGCCAGGAACTCCCCGGTGTTGGTGGTTGCGCCCGCGGACCGGTCGTAGTGGGATCGCAGGATCTCGAAGAACGTCTCGTCACCGGCGTGAAGGCGAAGAGCGTGCAGGGTGGCCGCGCCGCGGAAATACACCGAGAAGCCGAAGAGATCCTGCACCTCGGTGCCCATCGGCGGTACGGCGCCTGTGGCGGACAGCTGTGCATGAACCCCGCTCATCGTGTTGTTGAAGTCCATGTCGTAGTGCTCGGCCTCGAACATGAGGTGCAGGTAGGTGGCAAAGCCCTCGTTCAGCCAGATCTCGCCCCAGTCATCGGGCGTGACCGAGTTGCCCAGCCACTGGTGGGCGACCTCGTGGGCGATGATGCCGGGGCCGATGGTGGCCGGTCCGTGAATCGAGAGCGTCTGGTTCTCGAGTGCGTAGCCGAGCGAGAACGGCATCACGATCGTTCCGTAGGAGTCGAACGGGTACGGGCCGAGCAGACCCTCCAGGAACTCGATGACCTCCGGGGTAACCGACAGCGCTTGCTCGACCTCGGGCGCGGAGCCACTGGGCACGTAGTCGCGGAGGACCGGGCCGCCGTCATGGAGCGGTCCGTGGTCGATGCGATCGAAGTCTCCGATGTAGACCGCAGCCAGGTAGGTCGCCATCGGATCGTCCATCCGCCAGGTGTAGGTGGTCTTCCCGTCGGTGGTGGTCTCGCTCGTGAGAATCCCGTTCGAGGCGGCCGTGAAGCCCAGCGGCACCGCGATCTCGATCTCGAAGGTCGCCTTGTCGGTCGGGTGGTTGTTGGACGGGAACCACGTCATGGATCCTGACGGCTCGCTGACGGTGTAGATCACGTCGTCGCGCTGCTGCCAGCCCACCTCGAAGAACGGCACCCCCGGATCCTCGATCGCCTCGGGCGAGCCCGAGTATGCGACCCGCACCTCGAACCGGGATCCCATCGCGACCGGGCTCGCGGGTTCGACTGTCAGCTCGCTGCCGGACCGGGAGGAGTTGGCGTCGACGCCATCGACGCTCACTGACAGGACCTCCAGCCCCGACAGGTCCAGGTTGAACGCGTCCAAGTGATGAGTGGCCTGAGCGGTGATCGTGGTCTCCGCCAAGATGGAGTTGGTCGACGGCTCAACGTCGAGATCGATGTCGTAGTGGATGATGTCGTAACCAGGGTTGCCGAGCTTTGGGTAGAAGCTGTCGCCCACGCCTTCGGGATCGGGCGGTCGAGACTGCTCGTCCGGCTCGGGCTGCGCGTCCGGCTCGGGCTGCTCGTCCGGCTCGGGCTGCTCGTCCGGCTCGGGCTGCGCGTCCGGCTCGGCCTCGGGCTCGCTGGTGGCGGGTTCGGTCTCGACCGGAGTTCCGTCGGTCGTCGACGGTGGTTCCGTGGTCGTGACGGAGACTGTCGTCGCAGGCACGGCGTCGGGACTCTCGTCGACGGTTGCGTCGCCGCAGGCTGTCGCCAGCAGCGCCGCGACGACCAGGACGATCCCTGCTCGGCCCAACACGGCGCGCAGCCTACGGTCGGCGCGTCAACCTATGCGTCAGCGTTGGAACAGATCTCAGGCCTGGCCCGTCTGGCGCAGGAAGCTCAGGCTGTCGAAGTAGTCGACCCGGCGCTCGATGAGGCCGTCGCGGACGGTCAGGCGCATCACGCCGCGGATCTCGAACGGCTTGTTGTCCGCCCGGGCCCGCATCACGTATGCCGCCGCCACCCGCTCACCCTCGACGAGGATCTCCTCAGCCTCGTAGGTCAGTCCGGCGAAGGTCGCCAGGAAGTCGGCCAGCCGGGCGCGGTACTCGGCCCTGCCGTCGCTGGGCAGGCCCAGCGCGCTGGTGTGCACGTTGGCGAAGCCGTCGCTCACATGGGCGGCCACTGCCTCGGGATCGCCCGAGGCGAACGAGGCCAGGTATGACGCTGCGACGGCCCGCGGGTCCACGTCGGTGGGCGAGCCGGGCCCCACTGCGTTCAGTGCATCACCTTCTGGGCGTGGGCGTACACGCCCTGGTCGTAGCTCAGCTCGATCATGTTGCCGTCGGGGTCGCTGATCATGCAGATGTAGCCGATGGGGGGCGGCATCTCCGTGGGTGGCATGGCCAGGCAGCCCTCCGCTCGGGCTCGCTCCGCGGCTGCGTCGATCTCCTCGCGGCTGGTGACCTCGACTCCCAGGTGGGCGAAGGGTGCCAGCGTGGCGATGGGGGAGTCCTTGAACGGGTCGGACTCCGGGAAGAACTGGGCCAGCACCAGGATGAAGGGCTTGTCGGGCGAGTCGTCGTGGCCCAGCCAGGCGCCGTACCCGTCGGAGTCCTCGCGTTTGTCGAGCAGCTTTATGGGGGTGTGGGTGGTGTACCAGTCGATGCTGGCGTTCATGTCCGTGACCCGTAGCGCCACATGGGTCCAGCGCGCGTGGGGCGGATGCACGGCGTAGGTATCGGTCGTGTCGCTCATGTCCGGTCTACTCCCCGGTCCATCCCTCAGGAAGTTGGGGATCGTCCCCTCCGTAGGTCCACAGCACGAGGGTGTTGCCCCACGGATCCTTGAAGGCGTTGTTGTAGCCGTTGAACTCGCCGAAGTAGTGGTGCCGCCACAGCTCGGCAGCACCGTTGGCTGTGGCCCGGTCGGAGATGGCGTCCATGTCGTCGTCTGGAGACACGAGGATCCAGATGCGCACCGTGTGGCCGTCGGTGCTCAGGTGTCGAGGCTCGAGCCCGTCGTCGCTGGGGTGGGGGCGGCGGTTGGCGACGTTGGTGATGCCCATGTGCAGGTTGCCGGTCGGTCCCTGGGTCCCGTCGGGAAGTTTGAAGTTCTGGCCGGGCACGATCCGGTAGAACGATCCGGCTGGTCGGGGCTCCACCTCCCACCCGAAGACGTTGCGGTAGAAGTCGGCCGCCTTCTCGGGTTCGTCGGTGGGGAAATCGACGAAGATGAGGGTGTTCGGGTAGGGCTCCGTCATGGTGCGCTCCAAGGCTCGGCGGCAGGGGCGGGCGGGCTTCTCAACCTAGCATCCGCCCGGTGGCCGCTGGAACTCGCGCTCAGCGCAGGCGGGGCTTGATGCGCTCGCCGCTGGCGAAGGCCTCCTGGCCCTCGGCCAGCGCTTCGGGCCGGGTTCCGGCGGTGAGGATCGACGGAGCCATTGCCAGCGCGTCGAGCCGGCCCAGGTCGTTGGCCGCCCAGATGGCCCTCAGTGAGCCTTGGACCCCGTCGGGAGGCTGCGACGCGATGATCGATGCGAGCCGGTCCGCGGCCTGCTCCAGCTCATCGGACCCCACCACCTCCGAGACCAGCCCGATCCGCAGCGCGGTCTGCGCGGTCATCCGTTCGTGGCTGCCGAGCAGGGTGAGCCGCAGGACCTCGCCCAGCGGCATGCGCTGGGCCATCTTGATGGGCTCGTACACGGCCGCCATGCCGTAGGTCACGTGGGGGTCGAAGAAGGTGGCGTGCTCGGCCGCGATGATGATGTCGCACTCTGCGATCAGGTAGAAGGCCCCGCCGCAGCAGACGCCGTTCACGGCCGCGATCACCGGCTTCCAGAGGTCGCAGGCCTTGGGCCCCAGGTCGTTTCCGGGATCGTCGTACATGAAGTCGTTGGATGTTCCGTAGAGGCCGCCGCGCCCGGTGAGGGCGGGCATGTCGACGTCGCGGTCGATTCCGGCGCAGAACGCCCGGTCGCCCGAGGCAGTGAGCACCGCTGCCCGCACATCGTCGAGCTCGCGCAGGGCCCGCCATGTGGCCCGCACCTCCTGGCGCATGCGGTCGTTGAAGGCGTGCATCGCTTCGGGCCGGTCGAGCGTCACCCGGCAGACATGATCCGCGATCTCGACCCGTATTGTCTCGAACCGCTCCGGCTCGAACGACACGGTGAGATCGGCGGCCGCCACGACCAGCAAGCCTACTTGCGATCCTTAGGTGATCTCGGACCTGAGCCTGTGCAGCAGACGGGGCATGTCGGGGGGCTGAACCACCGCCACCCGGATGAGGTCGTCGAAGTGCTTGACGAACGTCATGACGTGGCGCCGGTTGTTGAGCACCAGGTACATCTGGCCGAGATACAGCACCGCCCGCTCGAGACCGAAGACCGTGACCGCGCTGGCATAGCGCTGGCGGCCGTCGTAGAGGAACCACCGGAACGTGGGGTACAGCTCCTCGCACAGCTCGATCATCCGGTCGAGTTGGGCCACGCGGTGCCGGTGCTCGAGAGCGGCCCAGACGTCCCAGCCCCGGGCGAAGCCCTCGATGGCCTGGATGGAGTTGCAGCACTCGAGGTCACTGCCGGGTGCGCGGGCAAGCTCCAGGGGGGCGGTGGAGGTCTCGATTCGCTGCTCGGGCCTGATCGTGGCGTAGCGCTGGACTTCGTGGCGGATCACGGCCTCGGTCTTGACCAGGTCGGGCAGCGAGGCGGGCAGGGTCCGGATCTTCGAGCCGGCCGACTGCTCGTGCCAGTCGATCCACGCCTCGTCGAGGGGGCTCAGCTCATCGAGGTTCAGAGCGAACTCCTCGTGGACGATGTCGGCTCGGGACGGGCCGCCGTCGGTGAGGCCGAGCAGCCAGTCCACCGAGGCTCCGGATGTCTCGGCGATGGCTGCGAGAGTCTCCGCTCGAGGCAGGCGGTGGTCGCCGGTCGACAGCAGCTGCGACAGGGTGGACCGGTCGATGCGGGCTTCGGCCGCGAAGTCGGACTGGGATCGTCCCGATTCGGCGAGCAGCTCTCGGAGCCGGTCCCGGAACTGGCTCGCAAACTCGCCTTGGCCCATGATCATGTCGTGATAGTACAACAGATGATGTGTTTACGCTACATAAATTGTGTTTAGTTTGAAAATGCCATGAATTGTGCGCATCTCATCACGCGTCCACAGCGGGCGCTCCTTACTCTGACTAGCAGCAGATGGAGGGGGCCAAGCCGACAGCACCTTCGACAAAGGGGGACCGAGGGGGTTCGATGGCTTCAAACGCGACCAGGCCGGGCGTCGAGTGGCGAACGGTCGCGGTCGCGGTCGCAGTACACGGCCTGTGGCTCGCGGCGGTGGCTCTCCACGGCGTGACGCCGTGGCCCCTGACCGTCCTCGCGCTGGGCGTGGCCGCGGCCTGGCACGGCTCGCTGCAGCACGAGACCATCCACGGCCACCCGTTCCAGAGCCAGCGGTTGAATGCCCTTGTGGGCTCGCTGCCGGTATCTCTGAGCCTTCCGTACCTCGTGTACCGGCGCTACCACTGGGAGCATCACGACTGCCCTGAGCTGACCGACCCGACCGACGACAGCGAGAGCTTCTACGTGACCGCCGAGCGGTGGGAGTCCATGGGCCGCCTGGGCCGGGCGTTTCTGGTGGCCCACCACACCCTGCTCGGTCGCCTGGTGCTGGGCCCGCCCCGCTACGTCGCCGGAGTACTGGTTCATCAGGCCCGCGAGATACGGCGGGGCGACAGGGAGTTGGCCCGCTGGTGGGCCGCCCACATGGTGGCTGCGGCCGCGCTGGCCATCCTTGTGGTGGCGGTCATGGGCGTTCCCCTATGGCAGTACCTGCTGGGAGCCGCCTACCTGGGGCACGCTCTCACCCTGATGAGGTCCTACTGCGAGCACCGGTGGGTGGAGGGCGCCACCCGCTCCGCGGTAGTGCGGTCGGGGCGGTTCTTCAGCATGCTGTACCTCTACAACAACCTCCACCACGTCCACCACGCCGATCCGGGCGTGCCCTGGTACCGGCTGTCGGCCCACGCCGAGAGCACCGGCGGCTACGACGAGGCCAGGGCCGGCGCAGGGCTCTACCGCGGCTACCTGGAGTTGGCCCGGCGCTTCCTGGTCCGGCCCCTCGACCACCCCGTGCACCCCAGGGAGCGGGCCCAGCAGCCGACGGCCTAGCCGAATTGGCAGCGTTGTGCACGGTATGCGTGCATTCTGCTGCCAGTTCCTGAGGCGGCCGGGGCTCTGACTCGAATTGGCAGCGTTGTGCACGGTATGCGTGCATTTCGCTGCCAGTTCCTGAGGTGGTCAGCTCGCTCGGCCGCTAGTCCAGCAGGCGGCGGGCGACGATCCGGGCCTCGTCAAGATCCTCGACGAAATTCTCCTCGGGGATCTCACGCAGGACGTTGAGGGCGTGCAGGCTCGTGCCGGTCATGCCGGACATGCCCATGACGATGCACTGCGTGTCGGCGTCCCGGGCGGTGTCCGCCAACTGGCCGATCGTCAGGGCGGCGCTGTCGTCGACGTGGAGGGTGTCGGTGAAGTCGAAGATCACCACCTCGTGCTCGGCCATGTCGTGGTTGATGACCTTGAAGAGCCTCGTGGACGAGGCCGCGGTGAAGCTGCCCCGCAGCGACAGCAGGCCGCAGCGGGCTGCGAACGGGTCGTTGCCGTCGTCATCGTCGAGGTCCAGGCCGAGGCCGGCGAACGGGTCGTCGTCGTCCCCGTCGTCCTCCGCATCGGGGTCGGCCAGGAAGGTCATGTCGAGCAGCGGAGTCGAGATCACCTTGTCCAGCTCGAGCCGCTCCAACTGGCGGGCTCCCGTCAGCGCCGCCACGACGAGGCCGACCGCCACCGCGATCACGAGATCCGAGATGATGGACAGGCCGAGGGTCAGCGACAGCACCACCACGTTCTCCCGCGGGACGCGATGGATGTGGACGAGATAGCGCCAGTCGATTATGTCGAACCCGATCTTGATGAGGATGCCGGCCAATACCGCGTGGGGGATGGAGTCGACGTAGCGCCCCAGTCCCAGCACCAGCGCGGCCAGGATGGTGGCGCACAGCACCCCGGAGACCCGGGAGCGACCGCCGGCTCGCACGTTGGCCACTGTGCACGACGTGGCCCCCGCGCCCGGGACTCCACCGACGAGCGACACCACCACATTGGCGACGCCTGCGCCCATCAGCTCACGATTGGGGTCGTGGCTCTGGCGGGTCAGCGAGTCCGCCACCCGCGCGGTGAGGAGGCTGTTGATGGAGCCGAGCAGGGCGATGGTGACCGCGGCGGGAAGGGCGCGGCCCAGGTCACCGAAGGGGATCTCCGGCAGGTGGATGTCCGGGAGGCCGGTGGGCACCTCGCCGATGACCGGCGCGTCGCTCAGCCACAGCACGCCCGCGAGAGTCCCGATGATCAAGGCAGCCACCGACGGCGGCAGGAACTTCTGCAGCCGGCCCGGCCAGAAGATGCACACCGCCAAGGTGATGAGCCCCAGCGTCAGCGCGCTCGCATCGATACTGGCGACCGCGTCGGGCCACGACCGCAGCGACTTGAGCGCCCCGCCGAGCGCGACCTCGGTACCGAGGAAGGGAAGCACCTGGACCACGATGATGATCAAGCCGACCGCGGAGGTGAATCCCGACACCACGGCATAGGGCGTGTAGGCCACGAAGCTGCCCAGTCGCAGCGCTCCGAGCAGCACCTGGATGATCCCGGCCATCGCCACGATGGCCAGCGCCTTGGTCAGATCGCCGTCGGCATAGTCGACGAACACCACCGCCATGGCCACCGACAGCGGCGCGGTCGGTCCCGAGATCTGGGTCTTGGAACCGCCTAGCAGCGCGGCGATCATGCCCACCACGACGGCGCTGTACAGGCCCTCGATCGCTCCCAGCCCTGAGGCGACTCCGAAGGCGAGGGACAGGGGCAGGGCCACGACGGCCGCGGTCAGCCCACCGAAGACGTCTCCCCTGATTCCCTGGAGCTTGTCGCTCACTTGCAAGCTCATGTCACCCGATGACAATAGACGCAGTAAACCCGGTGCGGCGGGTTCGGTAGGCGATGCCGCGCGATGTCCGGGGCTGGACGCTGTGCTGTCAGCTGTCGTTGATGGTTGCTTGGGCGGATCCGGGCGGTGCGGGTGCTCCGGACACAATCCCGGCCAATTCCGGCAGGCTGGTTGCGACTGCCAAACCGGTGTCGCGCAGCCATCGGACGTTCAGGCCGTGGACCTCGGCACGGGGATCGAACCGGTTGCAGAAGACGGCCCGCCGGTAGGCCGACAGCGGCAGCGTGCAGGCCATGGTGTCGTGGATGCCGCCGAGTTCGGCCGAGGCCACCACGATGACCAGGTCAGGCTGGATCCTCTCGATCAGGTCCAGGTTGTGCCCGTCCGACGCCATCGGCGAGTACAGGCCGCCCACTCCCTCCACCAGGCCCACGTCCACGGTGGCGCCGAAGCGGCAGCTCGAGGCCATCTCGTCGAGGGTGGGGCAGACCCTCCCGAGCTTGCGGGCCGCCATGGGCGGGGCCAGCGGCACCTCATAGGAGCGCTCGGGCGGACACACTGCGCCGGGGCTCTGGCCGGTGGCCGCGGCGAGGACCGCGGCGTCGGTAGGGCCGCTGTCGTCGGGGTCGAAGGACTGCACCGGCTTGCAGGCCGCCACGATTCGTCCCGACTCTCTCAGGAGCCGGGCCAGCCCGGCGGCCGCCCAGGTCTTGCCCACCTCGGTCCCGGTCCCGGCGACGAAGACGACGATCCCGCGCCCCTCGGGCATCGGTGCGGTCCGCCCGCTCGGCCTCTCAGACATCGATTCCGGCGCCGCGGAGGGCTTCGGTGAGCCGTTTCAGGTCGTCGTCGGTGTGGGCGGCCGAGACCGTGACCCGCAGCCGCGACGTGCCCACGGGCACGGTCGGGGGCCGGATGGCCGGCACCAGGATGCCCTGCCGGGCCAGCGCCTCTGATGCGGCCAGGGCCTGGTCCTCGTCGCCGACGATGATGGGAATGATCGGGCTGGGATGGCCGGGCCGGACACGGTCGATGTTGGCCCTGAGCCGCGCCCTCAGACCCTCGCCCTCGTCGGAGTCGAGGATGTCGATGGCGGCGAGGGCGGCCGCGGCCGATGCTGGAGCGGCCGCGGTGGTGAAGATGTACGAGCGGGCCTTGTTGACGAGCAGGTCGGTGAAGGTCTTGGGCCCGCACACGAAGCCGCCCAGCGACCCGACTGCCTTGGACAGGGTGCCCACTCTGAGCACGCGGCAGCCCGAATGGAGCGGCTCGGGATGGTCCAGCACTAGGTGAGCGTCGTCGAGGATGAGCAGCGCCCCGTGTTCGGCGCATACCGCCGAGAGATCAGCCAGCGGGGCGAGGTCGCCGTCCATGGAGAAGACCGAGTCGCTGACCACGATTCCCGGCCCGTCGGCGTCGCCCAGGAGTTGATCGACGGCAACCGCGTCGCCGTGTGCGTAGATGCGGGTCGGGGCGCGAGCGAGGCGGCAGCCGTCGATGATGGAGGCGTGGTTGAGCTCGTCCGAGCAGATCACCGACGCCCACCTGCCCATGGTGGCGAGCACGCCCAGGTTGGCTGCGTACCCGGTGGTGAACAGCACCGCCGCCTCCGTGCCGCGCCAGGCGGCGATGCGCGCCTCCAGCCGGCTGTGCACCGGGCGGGATCCCACGATCAGGCGAGCCGATCCCGAGCCGGTGCCGTAGGCGTCCACTGCGGCGCGGGCCGCGGCCCGCACGGCCGGGTGCTGGGTCAGCCCCAGATAGTCGTTCGAGGCGAACGACACGACCGGTTGGCCGGTGCTCGACAGCACCGTGGCGGGTTGCACGCCATTGAGGTCACGAGGCCAGCGCAGCTGGTTGGCGGCGGCCACGGCGCCTAGGGCGCCGTCCGCGATGGCATCCCAGCGGCTGGCGGTCATGCTTCGGCGTTCCAGCGGCTGGCGGTCATGCTTCGGCGTTCCAGCGGCTGGCGGTCATGTCGCGGCTTCCCCGGCGGCCACTTCCTCGATGGCTGTGACCAGGGTCCGGCCGATGGTCTCGATCTCATCGTCGGTGATCGACAGCGGGGGCATCACCACCACCACGTCGCCCAGGGGTCGCAGCAGCACACCGGCCCTCACCGCGGCGGCGCACACCTTGCGTCCCCACTTCGAGGAACCGGCAGGAGGGTCGAGCTCGATGCCCGTCATGAGCCCCCGTCGACGGACCTCCTTCACCGCGGGAAGGGCCGCCACCGGGTCGAGGGCCGCGCCGAGGCGTTCGGCGGCGCGGTGGGCCGCATCGATGAGGCCGCGCTCGGATATCAACTCCAGATGGCGGGTGGCCACCGCGCAGGCCAGGGCGTTCCCGCTGTAGGAGTGGCCGTGGTAGAAGGTGCGGGGTCCGAGATCCTCGCCGAGGAAGGCCTCGTACACATGGGAGGCGGCCACGGTGGCCGACAGGGGCAGGTAGCCGCCGGTGACGCCCTTGCCCAGGCACATCAGGTCGGGCCGGATCCCGCACAGCTCGCTGGCGAACATCACGCCGGTGCGGCCGAATCCGGTGGCCACCTCGTCGCAGATCAGCGGCACGCCCCGGGCCTGGACCGCCGCCGCGAAGGCGGCCACCTGTTCGGGGTCTGTCACGAGCATCCCGGCCGCGCCCTGGACCAGGGGCTCGATGACGGCCGCGGCCAGACTCGGATGGTGCTCGTCGATCGCCGCGATGGCCTTGGATGACCAGTCACCGTCGTCGTATCCGGGGGTGCGTATCACCGGGAACCGCAGCGGGTCGAACAGGTCGGTGCCGAAGCCGCCGGCGCCCACCGACAGCGACCCGACCGAGTCGCCGTGGTAGGCGTGACCGAGAGCCAGGTAGGCGGTGCGGTCGGTGACCCCCTGGTTGTGCCAGTACTGGAAGGCGATCTTGACGGCCTGTTCGACTGCGGCCGCGCCGTCCGACGCGAACAGGAAGTGGGGGTCGGTCACCGGCACCACGTCGGTGAGGGCCTCGGCCAGGGTTATGGCCGCGGTGTTGCCGTTGCCGAGCAGGGTGGAGTGGCTGACGCGGTCGAGCTGCTCGCGGGCGGCCCGGTTCAGGTCGCGGTCGGCGTGTCCGAGGGTGATCACCCACAGCGACGAGATGGCGTCGAGGTAACGGCGGCCGTCCGTGTCGTAGAGGTAGTTGCCCTCGCCCCGCTCCACGATGACCGGAGTGGAGTCCTCGTAGGTCGCCATCTGGGTGAAGCCGTGCCACACCGCGGCGGCGTCGCGCCGGGCCCACTCCGCGGCAGTCCCGTTGGCACGCTCGGACCGGCTCACGGTGCGGGATCGCCTTCGGACCAGAGGGTGACGAGCTCGCGGTGCCTGAGCCTCCATCCGTGCGAGGTGCGGACGAGCCGGTCCTCGTAGCGGCCGCCCATGGCGAATATGGAGTCTCCGGCGGCGCCGGGCCGCACATGCTGGGCGTGCACCAGGCAGCTGTGGCGAGCTGCATCGCCCTCGACGACGATCTCGTGGTTGGTCACCATGTGATGGGTGGAGTCATACTTCGAGAGGCCTCGCCGGTACCGCGACACGATCTCGCCGATTCCTGTCATCAGGCTGGACGACCCCACGCCCACGGTGGCGTCGGGCACGAAGATCTCGCCCAGCAGCTGCCAGTCGCGCCGATCCACCGCAGTGCAGTAGAGGCGGGCCAGATCGCGGATCTCCTGCTCGTCGGTGAGCCGTTGGAGACTGCCTCGGCAACCCATGGGGAGTCTGCTCCCGAGCGAACCCGCCGCAGCCTGCGATCAGGACGGCGGGGCGCTCCCCCAGGCGTCCCAGTGCAGTACGTCCGACATCGGGTTGCGGAGTCCCGGGCGGAAGTCGGTGCCGATGGTGTGGGCGATGGGTATGAGGGCGACCTGCGAGCATCGGTCGTAGGGGATGCCCAGGATCTCGGCGGCGGGCTGTTCGTAGGCAAGGTGGAGCGTGGTCCAGCACGTGCCCAGTCCCCGTTCCCGAGCGGCCAGCATGAAGCTCCACGACGCTTGGATCACAGATCCGAGCCTTGACGCCGCTCCGCCCCACGACGGCCGGTCGACGCGGCTCGCGGTCAGGCAAGGGATCAGGAACGCAGGCGCCCGCTCGAGGTTGTCGGCGAGGTACTGGGCCGAGTCCGCGATCCGTTCGAATGATGCCTGCACCACGGGGTCGGTGCGGGGCGCGACGTTGGTGGGGAAGTAGTCCGACTCCTTGTAGGCGGCCCACGCCTTGCGGTAGAGCTCGGCCAGCGCGGCCTTCTTGGCCGGGTCGGTCACCACCATCCACTGCCAGTCCTGGAGGTTGCCGCCGGTGGGTGCCTGCAGCGCGATGCCCAGGCACTCGGTGATCAGCTCGGGGTCGACCGGACGGTCGAAGTCCAGCCGCTTGCGGACGGCCCGCGTCGTCGTCAGCAGTTCGTCGGCGGACAGTCCCAGCATTCTCGGCCTCCTGCGTCGGGTGTTGACCAGACCCTAGGGGGTCTCAGCCGCCATCAGCCTGGCAGCAGCGGTAGCACCTCTTCGGCGATGCGGTGCAGTTGCTCCTCGACCTTCGAGTAGGGGTCGCCGGGCATGGCCGGGAACAGCAGCAGGTTCTCGAGGCCGAGCTGCTCGTCGCGCCAGCTGATGGTCTCGGCGACCTGCTCCGGGCTGCCCACCAGCCAGGTCTTCTGGTCGATGGACGTCTCCAGGGTGGGGATCAACCCGGGTTTGGCCGGTTTGCCGTCGGGGCCCATGTAGCCCTTGCTCCAGCCGTAGGGGCCGAGGAACTTCCAGAGCTCGTCGTGGCCGTCGCGTACCGATGCGACCGCTTCCTCGTAGGTGTCCTCCACCCGGAGGCACTGCACCAGCATGCGGTTCTCGCCCCGGGCCAGCTCCCGCCCGTGGTGGGCCTGGTACCTCTCGGCGAACTGTTCCCAGCGCTCCTTGATGAAGGTGTGGTGGTAGTTCCAGAACACGCCGCCCCAGCCGCAGCGGGGGATCTGCTCGAGGGTGGCCGGCGACTTCGCGGCCTGCCAGATCTCGTAGGGGTAGAGGGGCCGGGGCACCAGCGACAGCTCGGTGACGAAGCCTCCCCGGTCGGGGATGCCCGGCGGCGGGAAGTCGTAGACCTCGCCGTGGAAGCTGAAGGACTCGTTGTCGAGCGCCAGCTGGATCACCTCTATGGCCTCGTCGAACTGGAGGCGGTTGAGTTCGTCGGCCGCGGCCCTGTCGGGGTTGTCGAAGCTGCCGATCTGGGTGCCCAGCGTCTCGGCCTCACGCGGCACTGTTCCCCGGCCGACGCCGAGGATCCCCCGGCCGCCGGAGATGTTGTGGAAGGTGGCGAAGTCTTCGGCCAGGCGCAGGGGATGCCACTGGGGCACGATGTTGAAGGCCATGCCGATGCGGATCTGCTCGGTGCGCTCCGCGACGATGGTTCCCACCAGGATCCCGTTGGAGATCACCTCGTAGCCCTCGTGCTGGAAGTGGTGCTCGGTCAGCCAGTACGAGTCGAAGCCCAGATGGTCGCACGCCACTGCCATGTCGATTATCCGCTCAGTGGCCTGCCACACCTCCTTGTGGTCGAAGCGGCGGTCGGTGGGGGCGGGAGGCCC
>LXNI01000858.1_pt1 | contig 31518 bp, 27 predicted proteins | sample 809091 | NCBI WGS metagenome assembly LXNI01 (sample SAMN04870527, study PRJNA318959) | sponge metagenome | biome: 01000161; feature: marine sponge reef; material: water | host: Sarcotragus foetidus | place: Greece: Milos, Mediterranean Sea | collected 2013-05-29 | depth 5-7 m | reverse complement strand
CGTTCTGCCACCAGATGGTGCGCTCCGTGGTCGCGCTGCTGGTGTCGGTCGGCCTGGGCCGCCACAAGCCCTCCGATGTGGGGACGGTCATCGCGGCCCGCGACCGCAGCGCCACGCCCAGCCCGGCGCCTCCCCATGGTCTGGTGCTCTGGGCCGCCCTCTACGACCGCACCGCGGGGCCGCCCTCGTCGGGGTAGGGCGTCCGGCCCATCCGACCGCTGTTCGCCGCCGACCTCGGCGCTGGCGATCGTGTGGGCAGCGCTGTCGTCGGCACTGATGCTCGGTTCAACATGTGTTACGGTGTTTGCGGTTCTGTTCGGATGAAGCGGAGCGGAGAGGTTGAGGGGCCTCGCTTTTCGGCGGGGCCGGCGGCTTGGGCGTCGACCCGGCCGCACGGGCGGGATTGCTGCAGGTGGGGGCTTTGAGGGCCGATGTTCGACACTGACACCGACGGCAGCAACCGGCCCGGTAACGGCTGGGCGGGGGCCGTTCAACAACGTGCCCTCCTCGGGGGGCTAGTGCGGCGTGGGCCAGTTTGGGGAGGCCCGCGGCGGGGTGGTGGCCGTGGGGTTGTGTTGTGGGTGTTGGCGGTGTCGGTGGTGGTCAATGGGTTGGTGGGGTTCGCGCCGTTCGGGGGGTTTCCTGAGGGTCTGGCGCCGGGCGTGGAGCCTGCGTCGGCCGATGTGCGGTGTCCTTCGGGGTATTCGCCGAGCGGTTCGGGTTGTCGCAAGAAGGTGTATAGGGAGCCGGTCGTGACCACGGTGAGGGTCTGCAACGGGGTGCGCAGCGGGTCGGCGTGTACGCGCACGCTGCGGGTGGACGCCACCAAGACGACGACGACGAAGACGGTGTGTGTCGATTTGGCGACGCGTGCGGGGTGTGTGCGGCAGGGCTATTGGCGCAGTTTCAGGGGTCAGCGCTATTGCAGCACGGCGGCGTCTTCGGGGTCGGGGTGTTGGGTGGCGGGTCGCACCCGCACGGTGACTGAGACCCGCTATGTGTGCTCGGCGGGGTACAGGAGGATCGGGGCGGGCTGCTACAAGACGGTGGACGCCTGGTCGACGCGCACGTCGATCCGCTGCCCGAGCGGCTACACCCAGCGGACCTACGGGCGCAGCATCTCCTGTTACCGCTATCAGACGACCGCGGCGACGACCCATACCCACCCCACGACCACCACGACCACGACCACCACGACCACGACCACGACCACCACGACCACGACCACGACCACCACGACCACGACCACCACGACCACGACGGCTCCGCCGCGCTGCGGCGATGGTGAGCATGCCCACAATCCTTGGTTCGGGTCTGGTGTGCATCCGCCGGGGGTGAGGAACACCAGGGCGCACCGCGACGCCCACGGAGGCGGTGACGCGCCCACGGGCTGTTTCGGTGATCACCCAGCGCTGTCGGGGCCGCGGATTTTGGGGCTGTCGGCGTTGGGCACGGTGGCTGCGGGCTCCGGCTACAGCGACTCGTTCACCGTCACAGGCGCTACAGCGACCGTCGCCGGCGCGGGGTGCAGCCTGCCGCCGGGTGTGCGCTCTGGGAACGCGCTGGCCTACACCCTCACGGTGACCCGCGCCGACGCCGGGATCCGGGTGTGCATCGTGACCGCGGGCAGCGCATCCCAGAAGGTGACGGTCACCTTCACGAAGGCCGCAGCGACGATCACCGGCTTTGCGGGCACCGCGGAGGTGTCGCCATTCGATGCGGGCTTTGTCGTGGACCCCGACAACGCCCTGTGCGTTGCCTGGCGGAGCGGGGGCATCCCTGCGACGGTGTCGCTGACAGACAACGAGGGAACGGACCGCACCGTGAGGGTGGACACCGGATCAAGAGTGGGCAAGGTGAACATCACGATCCGGTGCTGGAGTCCCGGCCTCACCGTAGCGACACAGACCGCGGAGTTCACGGTGCGGCCCGTCTGCGAGCTGCCAATAGCCCCCGGCGGGGATCCGGTTAGCGGCACATGGACATCCTCATGCACATCATCACAGCGCGGCGACATACAGACCGCCTACTACTTCAAGAGCTACACGTTCAGCCTCAAAGCCGCAGCCACGGCCACCATTACCGCTGCCGCCGCCACCTCCACATCCCCGAGGCCGGTGATACATGTGCTCAATACCACGGCCGGGGCCCGCATGTTCCCCAAGACAGATCAGTCTGACGAATACGAACTCGATGCCGGCGACTACAAGATTGAAGTCACTACCTCCAACACCGACGCATTGGGCAGCTTCACCCTGAACGTCTCGATCTCTGCTGCGACCACTGAGTGTCCAGCGGGCCAGGTCCGCGTGCCGGGATATGTGACGGCGACCGACAGCGGGTGCAGACCGGTCTGCGCAGAATCTCAGATCCGCAACTCTGCCGGGCAATGCCGACCGGCCCCCGGGGGCAAGCCGCTCTACAGGTTCGCCCAAGCCGTCGTCACCGCCTCACGGGCCGCTGCCCGGGCGGCCCTCGATAGCCGGACTGACGATTGCGCCACACGCGACGACAGTCCGGTGACCGTTCACCAGCTGGCCGCGCTGATGCTGGCCATACCCATCCGCGAGGTCGGGAACGATCCGTCACTGATGACCCTCTCCCGCGCCGACGGCAAGGGCGTCAAGAAGGGCAACTTCAGACTGTACTCGCGGGGAACATTCAAAGACGAGAGAAGGGCGCATTGGAACCCCGGAGTCGGGCCTTGGCAACTGGACATCTGGGATGACGCGATCGACTGGAGCCACGCTGAGAGAGCCGACGTCAACCGGGCGGCCCCGTCAGTAGCAGATTGGCTGATCGACGGGGTCTGTGACACCTCCATGCTCAGCATGAAACTCGGGCGTTGGTTCGGATGCGAACCAAGAGAGGGAGAGGTTGGCAATCAGTGCGTGGACGTCACCAACGGGATATATGACCCTGCCTCAGATGGACTGTTGGTGTCAGTCATCGATAGACCGGATCCGGACGGCGGTGTCGAGCGGTATCTCTGTCGATGGGGAACAGATGGCCAGACGATGCCGTGCTACCTCTACGACATGACCAAGGCCGAAGGAACGGCACACAACGGAACAGTTGAAGGCAACCTCGCTGGCGACCAAGGAGGAATCCCCACTCCTTTGGCTGCTGCGTTCGTGTCATTCACAGATCCTGCGGACGGTACGAAGTACGCGGTGTTCCCGAGTCGTGAAACTAAGTATGGTGTGACGCTCATACGCGGTGTGCCGATGGGCCAGTTCGCTCGCGCGGCGTCGACGCTGGGCGACGGCAATGGATGGTTCGTGGACAAGGTGGGAGGGCAGGCCCTCTACTTGGAGACCTGTGAATCGCCTGACGACGCACCGAATACGGTTCAATGCACTTGGAGTCGACAATAGGATGCGAGTACCGGCTGTGAACAGCACACAACGATGGGCTGAGCGTGACAGCAGCGGTGGCATGGGCCGGCCTGCATGTGAGTTTCTGGACTCGATGATGCGCCGTTGGGCTTCGGCGGCGTGTGTCGCGGCGCTGTTGGTGGTCGTCGGCTGCGGCGACGGCACCGATGCGACGGTCTGGCCGCCGGCTGCTGTGGAGACTGGCCCGCGTGACGGTGCGGAACCGCCCGAGTCCGAGGCGGTGTCTGGTGACGGCGTGGAACTGCCCGAGCCGGTGTCTGGCGCCGGTGGTGGTTTGTCCGGGGCGGTGTCTGATCTGGGTGCGGGTGAGGGCGGCTTGGGTTCGTTGTCGGATGATGGCGGGGGTGCGGGTGCCGGCGGGGTGGTGTCATCTGGGGGTGCGTCTGATCTGGGTGCGGGTGAGGGGTTGTCCGGGGCGGCGGGTGAGCGGGCCGATGGCGGCGGGCCCGCCGGTTCGGGTGTCGTGGACGCTCCGGGACCCTTGTTTGTGTTGGGGGGCGGCGGGGATGTGTTCTTCGAGCTTGGGTTCCTCCCGCGGCAGTGGCCTGATCAGTATTCGACTCTCGGCGAGTGGGGTGTGGAACAGGAGGGGGGCGGTGGGGTGGCGGTTCGGCTGGACTCGGTGCTGGTGGGTGACGGCGTGGTCAGGGGGCTTGTGCAGAACACGTCCTTCGTGCTGTGGGCACGCGGTGTGGCGGTGTCTGTGGGCGACAGGCGGTGGGTGTTCCCGTTGACGGTGCAGCCCAGCGAGGTGGTCCCGTTCGTCATAGAGGGCTATGAGGGGCCCTCTGATCCCGAGGCGATCGCTTTCGACGTCGCCGCCGTCATGGTGCCGGAGCCTGACCCGAGACGGTCATTCAAGATCGTCGATGGCCCGGGGCACATTGTTGAGTCGTGGGATCTCCTGCGGACCTGGTTCCCGAACTTCGCGGACGACACGCCACCTGAGGGCGCATCGGAGGTCAACTACTATGAGACAATAGTCGAGCTGCGGGAGCCGGATTCCCATCCCAGCATCGCCGGCGAGGTGATGGCCCAGACGATCGACGACTTGAGGGTCTACCTCACCAAGATGGACGACGACGGAAGGGTCCTTGACGTGCGCGAGATGGTGCCGTACTTTGAGGCCCACACTGGCTTCTCCGACGACGGCCGCGAGGTTTGGGAGTTCCTGCGGGTGGACAGAATCCCATACGTGGACCTGAACCTGCCGACTCCAGTGAGACGACTCACGAGCTTCATGGTGGGCTTCATGCACGACAGCCCCCATTACGCGTTGACGGTCGGGGGGGCGTACGGCGCCGAGTGATAGGCCCGCACCGATGGCGGGTGGATCGTCGGGGCCGGTTCACCGGCTGGACGCGGTGGGCGTCACGACACCGCGGCGCGGCGGGAGCCGATGCTCGGGCTCTGACGGGTGCGGCGAGGCGGGCCTGACCACGCTGGAGTGGCTGCTGGTGGTGTCCGCGGTCGCGGGTCTGGCGGCCCTTGCGGTGGTGTTGGTGCAGAACGTGGTGGGCGATACCGCTGAGGGCGTGGCCTCCCACAGCGCGCGCCAGGAGGCCGCGGAGCTGGCGACGAGCGTGCTCACGCAGCGCTGGCAGGCGGAGAGCCCGACCTCGCAGACGGACGCGGACCGGATCAATCGCAGCTATGCGAACAAGTGCCGCCGTCTCGGCATCATCTACGGCGACGTCGACTTGGCCCCGGACCCGGCATTGGGAATATATGAGGCCGGCGGTGCCGGGTGGGACAATGGCGGCACGGCGAATATGAAACATGGACAGCGGACAAGCCGTCATGCGATCTTGCCATCCGCCGATGAGCCGGGCATTCTGCTCATTGACCGACCCGGAGGGACCAAGGTCGGTCACAGGACCGTGTTGCGCCTCGGGGAGGTGGCCGCGTTGCGCGGGTCGGAACCGGCTCCAGTGGTGACGCCGTCGGCTAGGGACCCGCGGCGGGGTCGCCGGTCCGGTCGAGGAGCCTTCCCTCGACGGCGGCGTCCACCTCGTCGGTGGCGTTGAGTTTGGCGATCAGCGCCGTCAGTTTCAGGTTCATCTCGTCGAACTTGGCGTCGAGCTCGTCGAACTTGGCGTCCTGGGCTGCGAATCCCGCGTCGACCCTGTCCTCGAGGCGGTTGATGCGGACGTTGGTCGTCGCGAGCATGCTGACCAGCAGCGCCACGACCAGGGCACCGAGGAAGCTGGCCAGCGGGTTCTCCGCGATCTGGGCCCGCAGTGAGGGTCTCGCGGTGACGGTCGCCTGGTACACGAGGCCCGGCGGCGGAGCCTCGGAGGGCGAGCCCGAGCGAGAATCGGCTGGGTCGGCTTCGGTGGTCGGATCCATCAGTGGGGACTCGGTGGCGGTCGGTATCGGAGTGGCAGCGGTCATCGGACCTCGCTTGGGGGCGGGCGGCGGGTGTCCGGCTTGCCGTCGGCGCCCGGCAGGCGAGGCTGTCGAATAAAGCTATATGACGATAGATGTCACCGCAACACTGATTGACAGGAAAAAGCTTGTCGTAACCCGGCACGTCCACCCTCGCAGCCGCGGCACAGCTCGCTTCGAGCCGTCCCATGCCCCTCGCGAGATTGCCGTTTGGCGGGGCTGGCCGTAGCCTGGGGGGCCGCTCTGTCAGACGGCCCGGACCGACGGTTCGGGCCCCAGCCGAGCGAAGGAACCGACTGGAGTGAACGTGGCGACCTACAGCCCAAAAGCCTCAGAGATCGAGCGCAGCTGGCACCTCGTCGACGCCGAGGGCATGGTGCTCGGCAGGCTGGCCTCCGAGGTGGCCGGGCTGCTGCGGGGCAAGCACAAGCCGACCTTCGCCCCGCACATCGACACCGGCGACCACGTGATCATCGTCAACGCCGACAAGGCGGTGCTCACCGCCAACAAGGCCGACACCAAGCTCGTGTACCGCCACTCCGGCTATCCGGGCGGCCTCCGCACCGAGACCTACGGCTCCAAGATGGCCCGCCGTCCCGACCAGGCCGTGCGCGACACGATCCGGGGCATGCTGCCCAAGACCCGGCTCGGCCGGGCGCAGATCCGCAAGCTGAAGGTCTATGCAGGCCCCACCCACCCCCACGCGGCCCAGCAGCCGCAGCCCCATGCCATCGAGCACGCCCGGGCCCGATGAGGCGATGGAACGACTGAGGTGACCCAACGATGAGCGCATCACTGGTACAAGCCACCGGACGCCGCAAGCGGTCCGTCGCCCGCGTCCGCCTCCGCGCCGGGGTCGGCAAGATCGTCGTCAACGGCCGGCCGGTGGAGGACTACTTCCCTTCGCAGACCCACCGGATGCAGATTCTCGAGCCGCTGACGGTCACCGCCACCGAGGGCCGCTACGACATCGACGCCACCATCGGCGGCGGCGGGTCCAGCGGCCAGGCCGGCGCTCTGCGCCTGGGCATCTCCCGGGGGCTGGTCGAGCTCGAGCCCGAGCTGCGGGACACGCTCAAGAAGGGCGGGTACCTCACCCGCGACCCGCGCAAGAAGGAATCGAAGAAGTACGGCCTCAAGAAGGCTCGCAAGGCGCCGCAGTACAGCAAGCGCTAAGAGGCCGAGCGGCTGGGAAGTCCTGGGAGCGCATCCCGTTCCGGGCCGGATGCCGGCATCGGGCCGTGAATGCCGTGATCGTCGCTCCGGGTTCCACCAGCGAGATGGCGGCATGACGCCGGTGTTCGGCACCGACGGGGTACGGGGCGACACGCGCGGGGCTGTGACCGGTCGATTGGTGGAGGCGGTGGGGGAGGCCGCCGGCGAGGTCCTGGGCGCCGACCGATTCGCGGTGGGGCGCGACACGAGGATCTCCGGGCCGGACCTGGTCCAGGCCCTGAACCGGGGGATCGGGCAAGCCGGAGGTTCAGCCGTCGACCTGGGCATCGTGCCCACGCCGGCAGTGGCTCGCTGGTGTCACGACGAGCAAGTCGCAGGGGCGGTGGTGTCGGCGTCGCACAACCCCTGGCACGACAACGGCGTCAAGCTGTTCGCGCCCGGAGGACGCAAGCTGAGCGACGAGGCCCAGCACGAGGTCGAGCAGCGTCTCGGTGACCTGCTCGACGGCCGTGGAGGCGCGGGGCGGATGCACGACCTGAGCGGGCCCCTCAGCGCGGCGGACGATGCCGCCGGAGACCTGGCCCGGCGCCGCCATGTCCAGGCCGTTGTCGCGAGCCTCGAGGGACGCGACCTGGCGGGACTGCGAGTCGTGGTCGACACCGCGAATGGAGCTGCCTGGCGTTCCGCTCCCGAGTGCCTGAGCGGCCTCGGTGCCGGAGTTGAAGTGATTCACGCCGACCCCGACGGCTACAACATCAACGACGGCTGCGGATCGTTGCATCCCGAGAGCCTGCAGGCCGCGGTGGTGTCGTCGGGCGCCGATGCCGGCCTGGCCTTCGACGGCGACGCCGACCGGGTGCTGGCCGTCGACGGTGTCGGCGCCCTCGTGGACGGGGACCAGATCCTCGCCGTCTGTGCCATCGATCGTGCTGAGCGAGGGCGACTCCCCGGGAACGCGGTGGTGGTCACCGTCATGGCCAACCTCGGGCTGCGCCAGGCGATGGCGGCGCGTGGGATAGGGGTCGTCGAGACCCCGGTGGGTGACCGTCATGTGCTCGGAGCGCTCGAGGAGCGGCGCCTGGTGCTCGGCGGCGAGCAGTCAGGCCACTTGATCTTTCGCGACTTGGCGACGACCGGCGACGGGCTGCTGACCGCGGTACACCTGCTGGACGCAGTGAAGCGCTCCGGGAGCAGTCTGAGCGATCTCGCGGCCGGGGCCATGACCCGGCTGCCCCAGGTGCTCGTGGGCGTGCCCCTGCCGGCCGCGCCGCGACCGGCCGACCTCGACGAGGTGCTCGGCGCGATCGCGTCTGAAGCTGCCGCCCGCCTCGGGGACTCGGGCCGGGTGCTGGTGCGCCCGTCGGGAACCGAGCCGATGATCCGGGTGATGGTGGAGGCCGCCGACACCGGCACGGCCCAGTCCGAGGCCGATCGACTGGCGGCCAAGATCGAAGCGGTTCTAGGGGCTCTGGCCTGACATGTGCGGGATCGTCGCCATAGTGCGCCGCCCGGCGTCGCGGCCCGTTCCCGATGCCGCCGATGTCACCGGAAGCGTGGAGCACGCCGCCGCGATTCTCGCCGAGGGCGCGGCCGCCGCGTCCCGAGGCGCTCTGGAGGGTGTGGCCCGGACCCTGGAGGCAGCGGCCGACGGCCTGCAGGAGGCCAACCGCCTGCTGGGCGGGGCGCCGGGGGTGCGGCTCCTGCTGGCGTCGCCGGCGACGGTCCTGGCTCTGGAGAGCCTCATCGAAGAGGCCACGGCTGCGGTCGCCGGCATGGAGTCCCGCCTGGATGCGGACACGTCGCTGGAACCGGGCGAAGTCGAGTACTTCAACCGGCAGCTGGTGCGGATCCGCGACGGCCTGTGGGCGATCGGCCGGGACCGGCTGCGGGCGTCGCGGGCCGTGTCGGACTTGCTGGCGGCCGGCGAGCGGGGCGACGGGGCGGCTTCGACAGCTGCAGTCGAGGGTTACCTGTCGGTTCACCAAGCCCTCTCCGCGCTGGACCGGCTCGAGGTTCGGGGCCGCGACTCGGCCGGACTGCACCTGCAGGTCGGCGGGCACGGCCTCGACCCCGACGATCCCGCCGTCGCCGAGGCGCTGGAGCGCAGAGCCGGCGACGAGTCGTTCGGCTCCGGTTCGGTGCGCCTCGTCGACGGCGTCCTCAGCATCGTCCACAAGACTGCGGCCGAGATCGGCGAGCTCGGCGACAACACCGCGGCCCTGCGGCGCGCAATCGCCTCCGACGATCTCCTGGCGGCCGCGCTGGCGTCCGCCGATGCCCGGGTGCTGGTGCTGGGCCACACCCGCTGGGCTTCGGTCGGGATCATCTCGGAGGCGAACGCCCATCCGCTCAACAGCGAACTGCTCGGCGAGAGCATCCCGTACGTGGTCGGCGCCATCAACGGCGACGTCGACAACTACGCCGAGCTGCTCGACGCGGCCGGGGTGCGAGTGCCGCCCGCCATCACCACCGACTCCAAGACGGTCCCCGCCCTGATGGGCCGCCGCACCGCCGAAGGCCTGGAGCCGGGCGAGGCGTTCCGGCGGACGGTGGCGGAGTGCGAGGGCTCGGTCGCGGTGGCCGTCTGCGCCGCGGAATCACCTGGTCGTCTGCAGCTGGCGCTGAGAGGCAGCGGGCAGGCCCTCTACGTGGGGCTCGCCGACGATGCCTTCATCGTGGCCAGCGAGCCCTACGGGGTGGTCGAGGAGACGTCGCGCTACCTGCGGATGGACGGCGAGGCCGTGCCCGCAGGGGCCAACCCCAGCACCGGCCGCGGCCAGATCGTCGAACTCGATGCGGCCCGGGCCGGGATGCTCTCCGGTGTGGCTCGGCATTCCTATGACGGCACCAGCCTGCCGGTGGCCTCGACGGAGATCTCCACCGCGTCCATCACCACCCGCGACGTCGACCGCGGCGACCACCGCCACTACCTGCTGAAGGAGATCAACGAGGCTCCGTCGTCGTTCCGCAAGACGCTTCGAGGCAGGATCATCGACACGCCGGCCGGGCTGGACCTGTCGATCGGGCCCGACACGCTGCCCGACCGGGTCCGAGCGGGCCTGCGGGACGGCTCGGTGTCGTCGGTGCTGGCCATCGGGCAGGGCACCGCCGCGGTGGCCGGCGAGAGCTTCGCTCAGAGCCTCAGCATGCTCATGGCCACCGCAGGCGGGGAGGCCGCGCTCGAGGTCAAGGCGCTGCCGGCCACGGAGCTGTCCGCGTTCGGGTTGCGGGCCGACATGTCCGACACGCTGGTGGTGGCCATCTCGCAGTCAGGAACCACCACCGACACCAACCGCACGGTGGAGCTGGTGAAGGCCAGGGGCGCGTCGGTGGTGGCCATCGTCAACCGTCGTAACAGCGACCTCACCGATCGGGCCGACGGCGTGCTGTACACCTCCGACGGCCGCGACGTGGAGATGAGCGTGGCCTCCACCAAGGCGTTCTATTCCCAGGTGGCGGCCGGCTGCGTGCTGGCCGTGGCCATCGCCAGCGAGGTGGCCGGTGATCGGGGGGTGGCTGCGAGGCGCAGCATCCTCGAAGCGCTCCGGACCATGCCGGACGTGCTGGAGGTGGTGCTGCAGCGGCGCTCCGTCATCGGCGAGGCGGCCCGGGGCCTGGCCCTGAGCCGCCGCCACTGGGCGGTGGTCGGCAACGGCCCCAACCAGGTGGCGGCCCGCGAGGTGCGGATCAAGCTCTCGGAGCTCTGCTACATGTCGATCTCCAGCGACGTCACCGAGGACAAGAAGCACATCGACCTGTCGGCCGAGCCGCTGGTGCTGGTGTGCGCGGCGGGGCTGTCGGGGTCGGTGGCCGACGACGTGGCCAAGGAGGTGGCCATCTTCGGTGCCCACCGGGCCGCACCGGTGGTGGTGGCCGACGACGGTGACACCCGCTTCGACGGCGCGTCCGCGGTTCTCGGCGTGCCGGCGGTCGACCCGCGGCTCGCGTTCCTGCCGGCAACGATGGTGGGTCACCTGTTCGGCTACGAGGCGGCCCTGGCCATAGACGCCGGAGCCCGGCCCCTGCGGGAGGCCCGAGCTGCCATCGAAGCGGCCGCGGCTCGTTCCGGCACGACCGCGGAGGAGGTCCTGAGCCTGGCACGGCCAACGCTGGAGACCAGCGCGGCCGCGTTCTCGACGGACCTGCGCCGCGGCGCCTACGACGGCCACATGGAGGCGTCCACCGCGGTGCGCCTCACCACGCTGATGCGTTACGCGCTGGGTCTGGCTCCGCTTGACGGATACGAACTCGAGACGGGCCGGGTGGGCACCCCCGAGGCTGTCGTCGATGACCTGGCTGGGGCCCTCAGCGTCGGGATCGACGAGCTGACCCGCCCGATCGACGCCATCCGGCACCAGGCCAAGACGGTCACCGTGGGGATCTCGCGCTCGGACCAGACCCTGCTGGAGGCGCCGCTCATTCAGGCCGTGCTCGCGGCTGGAGCGCCCCGGGACCGGCTCTCCTACTCGACGATCCGAGCCCTGGCCGATCTGAGCGGAGCGGTGACCGAGGTGCGGGGCCATACCCGCTACCGCCTCGATGGGCTGGAGACCATCTCGGTGGTGGACCAGGGAGGCATCGCGTCGAGCATCGTGTCGCGCGCCGCAGCCTCGCCGGCGTTGACCGGCAGCAAGCACCGGGTGGCGGTGGAGCGCCGGGTGTTGGCGGCACGGGGCCGCCACGACGGCCGAACGGTCGTGTTCGTTCCCGAGGTCGCCGCGGGTGCCACGGTCGGCATCACCCTGCTGCATGTCCGCTTCGCGGAGTCGCTGCCGGTGGCGGTGGCCCGGGGCGTGCTGCAGGGGTACCGCAACCGCTACTCGGAGCTGCGCGACGCCGTCACCGAGACCGAGCCCGACTTCGACGAAGAGCGCCTGGCCGAGATCGCGGTCGTCGACCTGCTCACCGCGCCCATCGGGGACGTAGCCGACCGCTGGCGCTCCTGACGCACGGCGCCCCTGAGAGGACCCGTCGACGGAATTGGCAGCGTCCTGCTCGGTGCGCGCGCATCGCGCCGCCAGTTCCGGGGACGGCGAGGGTCCGCCGGGGGCTCGGTATCGTTGTGAAGGTGGCCAAGCCTGCAGGTGACCTCGGGAACGCCGGGGTTGTGGGGATCGGCACCGACATAGTCGACGTCGACCGGTTCCGGACGGTGCTGCGGTGTCGGCCGTCGGTGGCCAAGCGGCTGTTTACTGCGAGCGAACGCACCTACGCGCAGCGAGCCGTCGATCCGGCCGCCCGGCTGGCCGCCCGGTTCGCGGCCAAGGAGGCGGCTCTCAAGGCCCTGGGCTACGGCCTGGGAGGCATGCGGATGGTCGACATCGAGGTCGTCCGGGCCGACGACGGCCGTCCCGAGCTGGTGCTCCACGGCGACGCCCGATCACGGGCAGCCATCCACGGCGTCGGCCGCTGGCTGGTGTCGCTGTCCCACACCGACCACCTCGCCCAAGCTGTCGTCGTAGCACTAGACCGATGATTCCGGTCGTCACGCCGGCGCGGATGGGTGAGATCGACGCGGCCGCGCCCGAGTCGGTGGACGTGCTGATCGAGCGGGCCGGAGCCGCCGTGGCCCGGGCCGCGGTGGAGGTGATGGGGGGCCGGTACGGGCGCCGGGCCGTGGTGCTGGCCGGCCCCGGCAACAACGGCGCCGACGGGAGGGCCGCGGCCCTCCGGCTCCGGAGGGGAGGTGTTCGGGTTCGCGTGTTCTCCGCCACCGATGCGCCCGAGACACTGCCGCCTGCCGATCTGTACATCGACGCGGCCTTCGGGACCGGCCTGTCGCGGCCGTACACGCCGCCCCAGCGGGCATGTCCGGCCGCTCCGGTGCTGGCCGTCGACATACCCAGCGGCCTCGACGGGCTCACCGGTGAGGTCCTGGGCGGCCCGGTGTGGGACGCCCGGCGAACGGTCGCGTTCGCGGCTCTCAAGCCGGGCCTGCTGTTCGGCTCGGGCCCGGCCGCCTGCGGTGAAGTCACCGTGGCCGACATCGGGCTGTCCGTCGACAGTGCCGATGCCGGCGCGCTGTACACCGACGACGATGTCGAGGCCCTGCCCGCCGGCACGGGTGCCACCCACAAGTGGCATGCGGCCGCGCTGGTGGTGGCCGGATCGCCCGGCATGGGCGGCGCCGCTTCTCTGGCCTGCTCGGCCGCGCTGCGCAGCGGCGCCCGCATGGTCCATCTGAGCGCGCCCGCCTCGGCGGTGGTGGCCTCGCCCATCGAGGCGGTGCGGTCCGAGCCGCCCCTGGCCGTGGACGCCGCCCGCTTCGGGGTGTGCGCGGCCGGCCCGGGCCTGGGGACCGACCAGGAGGCCGCCGAGCGTCTGGTCGACGCGCTTGCGCTCGGCCTGCCGACGGTTGTCGACGCCGACGGCCTCCGCCTGCTGGACGACCCTGCGGTGGCCGCGGTGCTGGACCAGCGCCGCGACGTCTCAGTCCCCACCGTGCTGACCCCCCACGACGCCGAGCTGGAGGCTCTCGTGTCGGCCCGGCCCGGCCCCGACCGCATTGCCGCGGCCCGGTCCGCCGCCGCTCGTCTCGGCGCGGTCGTGCTGCTCAAGGGAGGCCCCACCGTGGTGGCCGACCCTCACGGCCGGACCAGGATCGTCTCCAGCGGCGACGCCAGGCTGGCCACGGCCGGCACCGGCGACGTCCTCACCGGAATAGTCGCGGGCCGCCTGGCCGCCTTCGGTCCGGAACGCCTGCTCGACCGCGTCGCCGAGGCCGCGCACCTGCACGGAAGGGCCGCGTCCGCGGTCGGAGGCGCCCGCCTGATGGCCGGCGATCTCGTCGGTGCCCTGAGCACGGTCACGCCGTGAGCCCCGGCGGCGATACCCGCAGGCGGCGAGCCGTGGCGCCGTGAGCGGCGCCGGCCATACGGCGCGCCTGGTCAGGGTCCGGCCCGCGGCCATCGAGGCCAACGTCCGGCGCCTGGCCGAGCGCGCCGGCGGCGCAGCCGTGTGCGCCGTGGTCAAGGCCAACGGCTACGGCCACGGCGCCGTCGCTTCGGCCCGGGCCGCGCTGGCGGGAGGAGCGTCCTGGCTGGCCGTGGCCACGATTCCCGAAGCGCTGGAGGCGGCCGAAGCGGCGGAGAGCGTCGGCAGCGACGCGCCCGTGCTCATACTGTCGGAGGTCGCGCCCCATCTCGCGGCCAGCGCACCGGGACGCTGCCCGGACCGGGTCCGGTTCACGGTGGCGTCGGCCGCGGGCATCGAGGCGCTGATGGCCGCACCGGGGCCGGCCCGCGCCGTTCACCTCAAGGTGGACACCGGCATGCACCGTATGGGCGCGCTCCCGACCGAACTCGAAGCGGTGACCGGAGCCCTGCGAGCGGCCGGAGCCCGTCTGCGCCTCGAAGGAGTGTGGACCCATCTCGCCATAGCCGACGCCCCCGACGACCCCTTCACAGCCGAGCAGCTGGCCCGTTTCGACCGGGCCCTGGCCGCAATGCGGCGAGACGGCCTGCCCACCGGCGTCGTACACGCGGCCAATTCGGCCGGACTGCTGGCCCACCCCGACGCCCGGCGCGACCTGGTCCGGGTCGGAATCGCCATCTACGGCGTTCCACCGTCGCCGGAACTCGAGCGTTCCATCGACCTGCAACCCGCACTCGAGCTCGTGTCGCGCATAATCGCGGTGCGGACCGTGGCTGAAGGCGAGACGGTGTCGTACGGACGGCACTGGCGGGCCGGCCAACCCACGCGGGTGGCTACCGCCGCCATCGGATACGCCGACGGCATACGCCGCGACGCCGGGACGGCCGGCGTGGAGGTGCTGGTGCGCGGCCGGCGGTGCCCGATCGTGGGAGCGGTGACGATGGACCAGCTCATGGTCGCCCTCGATCCGGCGGTCGCTGAGGAGACGGCGACCGGCGACGAGGTGGTGCTGATCGGCCGCCAGGGCACCGAGGAGATCACCGCTACCGAGATCGCCCAGCGGCTTGGCACCATCGCCTACGAGGTCCTGACCTCCGTCTCGGCCCGGGTGCCCCGAGTGGTGATGTAGGTTCGCCGGTGTCGGTCGACCTGTTGATTCCCGGCGTCGAGATCGGTCACTGGACCGATCCGCTGGCCCGCACCGGCTGCAGCGTGATCGTGCTGCCGCCCGGCACGAGAGCCTCCGGAGAGGTGCGCGGCGGTGCGCCGGCCACCCGCGACTTCGCCCTCCTGGCACCGGAGCGTCTGGTCGAATGCGTCGACGCCATCGTGCTCACCGGCGGGTCCGCCTTCGGCCTGGCTGCGGCCGACGGGGTGATGGAGGTCCTGGAGGCCGAGGGCCGGGGCTTCGACACGCCCCACGGGCCCGTGCCGATCGTGGTGGCCATGGCCCTCTACGACCTCGGCGTGGGAGACTCAACGGTGCGCCCCGATGCCGCCGCAGGTCGCCACGCGGCCACCAACCGGGCGACTTCGGCGGACACCGGACCGGTCGGGGCCGGCGCGGGCGCAACGGTGTCCAAGTGGCTCGGTGCCGAACACGCCGAGCCCGGCGGCCTGGGCGTGGCCACAGCTCAGCGGGGAGAGCTCACCGTCACCGCGGTGGTGGCCCTGAACGCGGCCGGCAGTCCCGGTCCAGACTCGGCAGGCATGCTCGAAGAGATCGCGGCCGGGTCCTTCACCGGTTGGGCGGATCGGGCTGACCCGTTCACCAACACCACCCTGTGCGCGGTCATCACCAACGCCGTCCTGTCGAAGCTCGACTGCTTCTGGGTGGCCCAGGGCGGCCACGACGGCCTGGCCCGCGAACTGGTCCCGGCCCATACCCGCAGCGACGGCGACGGGGTCGTGGCCGCGGCCACCGGCACAGTGCCCGCCGACGTCGACGACGTGCGACTGCTGGCCGTTGCCGCGGTGGCCGAGGCGGTGCGCAGCGCCGCCGGCACGGCTGACGGGTAACCCCCGGCGCACCGGTCGCCCCGGCGTGCATCCACCGGTCGGCAGCGCCGTCGGTACGCTCGAAGCGTGACCAGGCCCCGCTTCACCACCCCCGCGACAGGTGTGGATGTTCGCGTGTAGGACCGCCGGCGCCGACCAGACGCGGGCGCTGGGCGGTGCGGTCGCCACTCTTGTCGACGCGGGCGACGTCGTCGTGCTGGTCGGCGACCTGGGCGCGGGCAAGACCGCCTTCGTGCAGGGGTTCGCAGCCTCGCTGGGTGTGACTGCCCCCGTCACCAGCCCCACCTTCACGCTGGTCAACCGCTATGAGGGCCGCCTGGTGGTGAATCACCTCGATGTCTACCGCTTCGAGCACTTAGGCGAAGTCCAGGATCTGGCCCTGCCCGAGCTTCTCGACGACGGCGTGACCCTCGTGGAGTGGGGCGACACCATCTCGTCGGCCCTGCCGGCCGAGCACCTGTCAGTGACGATTCGCTTCGGCGACGGCGACGACGACCGGAGCTTCGAGCTGCGGGGGCGGGGCGAGACCTGGAACCGCCGTGCCGACCGGATGGGCGCCGCGCTCGAGCCTTGGTGCCAAGCGTGCTGAGCCGGAGTCTCCGGAGCGCCCCCCGAGCGCGGCCGCGGCGGCCCGTCCCGGAGTGCCCGTCGTGCTGATTCTCGGCATCGAGTCGTCGACCGGGCGCGTCGGCTGTGCGATCGGGGGCCACGAGGGCGTGCGGGCCTCCGTGCAGACAACCCGCGACCGGCGCCACGCCGAACTGCTCGCACCCCAGATCAAGACGGCATGTGCCAATGCCGGCGTTGCTCTGGACGAGCTCGGAGCGGTCGCCGTGGACGTCGGGCCGGGCCTCTACACCGGCCTGAGGGTGGGTGTGACCACCGCGATCACGATGGCGCACGCCCTGCGGGTGCCCATGGTGCCGGTCACCAGCCTCGACCTTCTCGCCTACCCGATGCGCCACACTGGACGGATCATCGTCGCAGTGATCGACGCCCGCCGGGGCGAGGTGTTCCACGCCCGCTACGGCTGCCTGCCCGGTGGGGTGCAGCGGCTGACCGAACCGGCCGTGGGTCCGCCCGACCGCCTCGTATCGCAGATGATGGTCGACGAGGGCGACAAGCTCGTCGTGGGCGATGGAGCGATGAGGTTCAGCTCGTTGTTCGAGGGTCTGCGCGGGGTTGAGTTGGCCGATCCCGGATTCGCCCACCCGTCCGCCGACTCCCTGGTGCTGCTGGCCCACGCACGGGCCCTTCGCGAGGAGTTCGTGCGACCCGACGAGATCCGGCCCCTCTACCTGCGCAGGCCGGATGCTCAGGCGAAGTGGGTGGGGAGCGGACCGTGACTGCTAGCGCCCCGACCGCCGGCCGTGGATCGGCCCCCGCGCCCGGCGGCGCCATCCTGGGGATCGAGACCTCCTGTGACGAGACGGCCGCGGCAGTGGTCGCCGGCGGGAAGCAGGTGCTGTCGTCGGTGGTGTCCAGCCAGATCGACCTGCACGCCCGCTACGGAGGCGTCGTCCCCGAGGTGGCGGGACGGGCCCACGTCGAGCGGATGGTCCCGGTGGTGTCGCAGGCACTGGTGGAGTCCGCGGTCGACGACTCCGACATCGCCGCGGTGGGCGCTACCGCCGGCCCGGGCCTGGTGGGCGCGCTGCTGGTCGGCGTGTCGGCGGCCAAGGCGCTGGCGCTGGTCTGGGACGTGCCGTTCGTGGCCGTCAACCACCTCGAGGCACACCTCCACGCGGCCTTCCTGGATGAGCCGAGCCTGGAACTGCCGGTGGTCGTGGTGCTGGTCTCGGGAGGCCACACCATGCTCGTGCTGATGGAGGACCGGCTGCGCTACCGCGTGCTGGGCGCCACCGTCGACGACGCCGGCGGGGAGGCCTTCGACAAGGTGGCCCGCTACATGGGCCTCGGATACCCCGGCGGCCCGGCCATCGACCGGCTGAGCGGGCAGGGGGACCCGGATGCGATCGCCTTTCCCCGGGCGATGCTGCACGACGGCTGGAACTTCTCCTTCAGCGGGCTCAAGACCGCGGTGATCAACCACCTGCGGCGCCACCCCGACGCGCCGCCCGCGGACGTGGCCGCGTCGTTCCAGGAGGCGGTGGCCGATGTGCTGGTGGCCAAGGCCCGCAGGGCTGCCGCCGAGCACGGAGCCATGGGTCTGTGCCTGGCCGGCGGTGTGGCCGCCAACAGCCGTCTGCGGGAGATGACCCTCGACGCCTGCACGGCCGACGGGCTGGCCGCCTACCTGCCGAGCCGGGCGATGTGCACCGACAACGCGGCCATGGTGGCCGCAGCCGCATGGTGGCGTCTGCAGGCCGACGGGCCGTCGGAGCTGACGGTCGGCGCCGACCCGTCCCTCGGTCTGCCGGAGAGCTAATCACGCCTGATCGCGCGTTGTGGCACACCTCGCCGCGCCCTATCGTTGGCACTCGTCACGGGAGAGTGCCAACGCCCGTGTTCAGACCAAGAAACACCAAGAACAGGAGTCCGGGAGGACACATGAACCTGCAGCCACTCGAGGATCGCATCGTTGTGCGGCCCGGCGACGCCGAGGAGACCACCGCCAGTGGTCTCGTCATCCCCGACACCGCCAAGGAGAAGCCCCAGCAGGGCGACGTACTGGCGGTCGGCCCCGGTCGCCGGTCCGACGACAGCGGCGAGCTCATCCCCATGGACGTCGGCGTCGGCGACACCGTCGTCTACTCGAAGTACGGCGGAACCGAGATCACCGTCGACGGTGAGGACCTGCTGATCCTCAACGCTCGCGACGTGCTCGCCAAGGTCGTCTGAGGTAGCCGATGCCCAAGATCCTCAAGTTCGACGAAGACGCCCGCCGGGGCCTCGAGACGGGCGTCAACAAGCTCGCCGACGCGGTGAAGGTCACCCTCGGCCCCAAGGGCCGCAACGTGGTCCTCGACAAGAAGTTCGGCGCTCCCACCATCACCAACGACGGCGTGTCCATCGCCCGCGAGGTGGAGCTCGACGACAAGTTCGAGAACATGGGTGCCCAGCTCGTCAAGGAAGTGGCCACCAAGACCAACGACATCGCCGGCGACGGGACCACCACCGCGACGGTGCTGGCCCAGGCCCTGGTGCGCGAGGGGCTGCGCAACGTGGCCGCCGGCGCCAGCCCCATGGCCCTCAAGCGGGGCATCGAGGCCGCAGTGGAAGCCGCTGTGGGCGCGCTGGCCGAGCAGGCCGTGCCGGTGTCCACCGACAAGGAGAAGGTGCAGTCGGTGGCGTCGATCTCCGCGGCCGACGCCGCGGTGGGCGAGACGCTGGCCGAGGCCTTCGACAAGGTCGGCAAGGACGGCGTGATCACCGTCGAGGAGAGCAACACGTTCGGCATGGACCTGGACTTCGTCGAGGGCATGCAGTTCGACAAGGGCTACCTGTCGCCGTACTTCGTCACCGACCCCGAGCGGCAGGAGGCGGTGCTCGACGAGCCCTACATCCTGTTGAACCAGGGCAAGATCAGCGCGGTGTCGGACCTGCTGCCGGTGCTCGAGAAGGTCATGCAGACGGGCAAGTCCCTGCTGATCATCGCCGAGGACGTCGAGGGCGAGGCCCTGGCCACGCTGGTGGTCAACAAGATCCGCGGCACCTTCAACTCCGCCGCGGTGAAGGCTCCCGGCTTCGGCGAGCGCCGCAAGGCGATGCTGCAGGACATGGCCATCCTCACCGGTGGCCAGGTCGTGGCCGAAGAGGTCGGGCTCAAGCTCGACTCGGTCGACCTGTCGCTGATGGGGTCGGCCCGCAAGGTAGTGATCACCAAGGACGACACCACTATCGTGGAGGGCGCCGGTGACGCTTCCGACGTCGAGGGCCGCGTCAGCCAGATCAAGGCCGAGATCGACAACACCGACTCGGACTGGGACCGCGAGAAGCTCCAGGAGCGCCTGGCCAAGCTGGCCGGCGGCGTGGCCGTCGTCCAGGTCGGTGCGGCCACCGAGGTGGAGCTCAAGGAGACCAAGCACCGCATCGAGGACGCCATCTCGGCCACCCGGGCCGCCATCGACGAGGGCATCGTCGCCGGCGGCGGCACCGCGCTGCTCCGCTGCCGCGCTGCGGTGGCCGAGGTTGCTGCGAGCCTCGACGGTGACGAGGCCACCGGGGCCCGCATCATCGGCGAGGCCCTGTCGGCTCCCACCCGGCTGATCGCCGAGAACGCCGGCCATGAGGGCGCCATCGTGGTGCGCGAGGTCGAGACCGCCTCCGGCTCGGAGGGCTTCGACGCGGTGGCCGGCGAGATCGTGGATCTCATCGGCGCCGGCGTGATCGACCCGGTCAAGGTGACCAGGGCCGCGTTGCAGAACGCGGCCTCGATCGCCGGGCTGATGCTCACCACCGAGGTGCTCGTGGCCGACAAGCCCGAGGAGAAGCCCCCGCCCGGTCCCCCCGGCGGAGGCATGGACGGCATGGGAGGCATGGGCGGCATGATGTAGCCGTTCGCCCCCGCGAACCCCCCAAGGGAGCCCGAGCGATGAGCTCGGGCTCCTTCGCGTTCGTGGTCTTGCGAGCCACCCTCAGTCGCTGATGTCGATCACTCGGGGCGCAGGACTTGGATTCTGCAGCGCGGTCCGGGTGCCTTTGCTAGTCGAGCGTCGGCTGTGAGGAGGGCGCAGTCCAGGGACTCGGCCAAGGCGACGTACACGGCGTCGTAGACGGTCACCGTGGATCTCAACTCGTACGCCCGTTGCAGCATCGCCAGGGCCGGATGCCGCTGAAACGGCAGATCAGCCAGCGTCGCCAGGGCCGCGGCGAAGCGCTCGTCCGTGAGCCTGCCCGCGATCCAGCGCTTCCGCAGCACCGCCGCCGTCTCGACATCGGCCACATCCGGCAACGAGACCCCCTCGGCGCGGCCCACCGCGGCCCGGGCGACACGACCGGCTCGTCCGTCCTCGGCGAGAAAGTTGGCCAGCACCGAGGCGTCGACGACAATCAGTGCCGCTGTCCTCCTTCATCACGTGCAGCCAACATCTCGAGTCTCTCATGCAGAACCTGGTCGCGTTCGGCTCTGATCTCGTCGAGGTCGGCGACCGCCTGCGCGAATCCGACACGGCCGTCGGCGTGCCGCTCGATCCGGGCGATGACCTCGTCGACGGTCGGGGCTTCGGCCAACCGGGTCAGCTCGGCCGACAGGTAGCGCTGCAGAGAGGTCCCGCTGGCACGGGCCCGCTCGGTGAGCTTGCGGTGGACCGCATCGGGGAGGTCGCGTACGAGCACATGCGGCATGTTTTCATTATGCAAGCATCCGCCGGGATCGGCAACTCTCGACTCCGGGCGGGCGCCGGTAGCCTCACACCGATGGATCGCCCCCCGCCCGACCCGCGCAAGCTTCTGGACCACTGGATGGAGTGGGAGCGGGGCGAGACCCCGCCGGGCCGGGTTATGAGCGACCTCAAGACCGGAGGCATCCGGGAGCTTCTGCAGGATCTGGCCGCGGCCGCGGGCGGGGAAGGATCCTGACCGACTCGACCGCGCCGACAGCGGCGATGTTCGAGCCGCCGGCGGCTCCTGCGGGCAGGGGCGGGTCCCAGCATCTACCCCGCCCGGAAGGCGCAAGGCTGGGCGGAGCCGCGCCGTGGTCGGTGCTGCCGTCGCGGCAACGCTGTCCGAGCCTGGAGCAGGTATGCGACGCGGTCGCGGCTGCCGTGCCAGGGCACATTGCGTCACCGGCGTCGGTTCCGCCGGGGTCGGCGCCGTCGGGGGTGCTGGTCCTGCTCTACGAGCACGGCGACGAGACGTGGGTGGTGCTCACCCGGCGGGCCTCGCACCTGCGTCACCACGCCGGCGAGGTGTCGTTCCCCGGCGGCCGGCGCGAGCCGGGCGACGCCGACCTCTGGGCCACCGCCCTGCGGGAGGCGGTCGAGGAGATCAGCCTGGATCCCGGCGCCGTGCGGCAGGTCGGGCGGCTCGACACCTTCGTCACGATCGGGTCGCGCTCGCTGGTGTGCCCGTTTGTGGCCACGGTTGAGCGGCGTCCCGAGCTGGTGCCCGACCCGGCCGAAGTCGAGCGGGTGCTGCATGTCCCGCTGTCGGAGCTGACCGATCCCGATACCTGGCGGGAGGAGATCTGGTCGCTGGGCGAGGCGTTCGGGGGCGAGCGGGTGATGACCTTCTTCGAACTGCCGGGCGACACCGTGTGGGGAGCCACCGCGTCCGTGTTGCGCCGGCTGCTGACGGTCGCCATCACCGGGATGGAGGGCGGGTAGGCTCGTCCGGTGCGCGGCTTGCGGCGCCCCGGTCTATCGGTGCCTGGCCCGATGAGCGAACCCGTGCGAGGGTCGCAGTGCCAGGGGATTCTCGATGGCTGAGATCGAGATCGGGCTGGGCAAGTCCGGTCGCCGCGCCTACCGGCTGGACGAGATCGCCATCATCCCCAGCCGGCGCACCCGGGACCCCGAGGACGTGGACATCTCCTGGCAGATCGACGCCTACCGCTTCGACATCCCGGTGATGGCGGCCTTCACCGACAGCGTCACCAGCCCGGCCACCGCGGTGCAGATGGGCGAGCTCGGAGGGGTCGGGGTGCTCGATCTCGAGGGCGTGTGGACCCGCTGCGAGGATCCCGCCTCCGAGCTGGCCGAGCTGGGCGCGCTACCGCTGGACACCGCGGCCGACCGTGTCCGCGAGCTCTACTCGCGTCCGATCCAGCCCGAGTTGGTGGCGGCCCGCATCTCCGAGATCGCCGAGACGGGGGTCCGCACCGCGGGCCGGGTCCGGCCCCAGCGGGCGGTCGAGCTGGCCCCTCACGCCACCGGTGCCGAGATCGACCTGCTGGTCATCTCGGGCACGATCGTGTCGGCCGAGCATGTGTCGTCGTCGGTGGATCCGCTCAACCTGAAGACGTTCATCCGCCGGATGCAGACGCCGGTGATCGTCGGTGGCTGCGTGAGCTACCAGGCTGCCCTGCACTTGATGCGCACCGGAGCCGCCGGTGTGCTCGTAGGGGCCGGCTCGGGCCATGTCGGCACCAGTCGGCAGGTGCTGGGACTGGACGCACCCCAGGCCACCGCCATCGCGGACGCCCGCGCCGCCCGCATGCGCCACCTCGACGAGACCGGCGTCTACTGCCACGTGATCGCCGACGGGACCATGCGCACCGCCGGTGACATCGCCAAGGCCATCGTGTGCGGGGCCGACGCCGTCATGCTGGGCCTGCCGCTGGCGTTGGCATCGGACTCGCCCTGCCCGGGGCGGCACTGGGACCTGTCGGCCGGCCATCCGACGCTGCCGCGGGGCCGGGTCACCGACGTCGAGCCGCACGGCACGCTGGCGGAGATCCTCCACGGCCCGGCCCTCGGTCCCGACGGCGCCACCAACATGATGGGCGGGCTGCGCACCTCGCTGGCCAAGTGCGGCTACACCGACGTGAAGGACTTCCAACGGGCCGCGGTAGCCATCGTCTCGCCGTGACCGCCGGGACCGCTGCGGGCGCCGCCGGCGGGTTCGACACCGTGCTGGTGGTTGACTTCGGCGCCCAGTACGCGCAGTTGATCGCCCGGCGGGTGCGGGAGTGCGAGGTGTACAGCGAGATTGTTCCGGCGTCGATCACCGCGGCCGAGATCGTGGCCCGGCGGCCCGCAGGCGTGATCCTCAGCGGAGGGCCGGCCTCTGTGCACGTCGACGGGGCGCCCAGCCTCGACCCCGCGATCTACGGGCTCGGCGTGCCCGTGCTGGGCATCTGCTACGGGGCCCAGCTCATCGCCGAGCAGCTCGGCGGCTCGGTCGGCCCCAACGAGCGGGGCGAGTACGGCCGGGCCGAGATGACCGTGGCACGCGATGGAGGGGTGCTGCTGTCGGGCCTCCCGTCGCCCCAGCCGGTGTGGATGAGCCACTTCGACGCCATTGCCGATCCGCCGCCGGGCTCAGCAGTCACCGCGGCCACCGAGGCCTCGCCGGTGGCCGCGTTCGAGGACCCCGGCCGCGGTCTGTACGGCGTGCAGTTCCATCCCGAGGTGGAGCACACTCCTCACGGCCGCCAGGTTCTGGAGCGTTTCCTGCGCCGGGGATGCGGCGCCGGCCCGAGCTGGTCGATGCACTCGATCATCGATGCGGCCGTGGCCGCGATCCGCGACCAGGTCGGCGAGGGCCAGGCCATCTGCGGGCTGTCGGGGGGCGTGGACTCCGCAGTGGCCGCAGCCCTGGTCCATCGGGCCATCGGCGACCAGCTCACCTGCGTGCTGGTCGACACCGGCCTGTTGCGTCTCGGTGAGGCCGATCAGGTGGAGGAGACTTTCGCCCGCCATTTCGGGATCGACCTGGTGCGGGTCGACGCGTCCGAGGAGTTCTTCGGCGCCCTGGCGGGCGTGACCGAGCCCGAGACCAAGCGCAAGATCGTGGGTGAGCAGTTCATCAGGGCCTTCGAGCGAGCCCGCCGGCAGATCCCCGACGCGGGCTTCCTGGTGCAGGGGACGCTGTACCCCGACGTGATCGAGTCGGGGGCCACCACCCACTCATCCACCATCAAGAGCCATCACAACGTGGGCGGGTTGCCCGACGACCTGGACTTCGAGCTGGTCGAGCCGCTGCGGCTGCTGTTCAAGGACGAGGTGCGGGCCGTGGGCGCCGAGCTGGGCCTGCCCGACGAGATCGTGCACCGCCAGCCGTTCCCGGGCCCCGGCCTGGCGGTGCGCATCATCGGGGAGGTCACCCCCGCGGCGGCCGAGACTCTTCGCCAGGCGGACGCCATCGTTCGCGAGGAGCTGCGCAATGCCGGTCTCGAGCGAGAGATCTGGCAGTCGTTCGCGGTCCTGCCCGACATCCGCACGGTGGGGGTGATGGGCGACGAGCGCACCTACGGGCGCCCGGTGGTGATCCGGGCTGTGACCAGCTCCGACGCCATGACCGCCGACTGGGCCCGGCTCCCCCACGACGTGCTGGAGGCCATGAGCAGCCGGGTCATCGCTGAGGTCGGCGGCGTCAACCGGGTGGTTTACGACATAACGTCCAAGCCCCCCGCCACCATCGAATGGGAGTGACCGCGGGTCTGCTGTTGGCCCTCTAGGAGCGTCCCCAAAGGGTTACCGCCCAACTATCGTTGTGTAGGCCCGGTTGTGATGTTGGGTAACCACCAACGACGACGACATGGTTGGAGACGGTTCAAGGATGCTTGCCTGGGACCGAGGGTGGTGGATCCCCACGTAGGGTCGTAGGGTCGCATCTCTTGCGAGGATTTGACGCCCTTCGTGCGCTGCTCGGCTACGAATACTCGGTGGGATCGTGGTTCCGGGTGCCGGGGCACGAGGTGCGGGCACAACGCGGCGGCAGGCCCTTCGGCGGGGGCAAGGACCGGCCGGTGATCCTGGTCACGCCCCTCGGCCCGGAGGCGGTCCTGTTCCCGCGCTCCACCAAGCGAGGCGGATCCGAGCAAGGCGCCCGGTTCGAGCATGGTGCCCACCGCCACGAGACCGGTCCATGCGACATCGACAGGCCCGGCTGGGTGATACTGGCTGTCCCGGTGGCTGTAGACCAGAGCCTCCTGAACGACGAGTCCTACTCGTGCGAGGAGCCCGACGACTCGCCGCTGCTCGACGCCATGCGTGAGGCTTGGCGGCCATGACACCGCAGGGCCAGCACACCGGCTTCGGCGACCTGCACCGGGAGTACGAGGCGGTGACGATCGGCCCGCTCATCTGGGCTCTGACCGTTGAGTTGGCCGGGATGGTGGGACGCCGATACCGGCCCGCGCAGTACAACCGAGGATCGCGCTGGGACGAGGCCTCGATCCGGGAGCTAGCTCAGGAGACGGCTGTGAACCTGCTCGTCGGGGAAGGGCAGATCGACTACATCTTCACCGTCGCCGACAGCGTGGAGGACATCCGGCGCCTGCTTGTCCGCAATGTGAAGCGAGCTCTGTGGCGCCGCCGATCCGCGACCGTCATCGATCGACTGATGCGAAGGATCCGTCAGATGGCGACCCAGCCCCCTTTCACGATCCAGCAAGCAGCCGGGCAGCCCTGGATCACACGCGCCGACGAGCCCACTGCGCCCCGCGCTCTGCGCGAAGCGGAGATCCACATCGCCGCCGCAGCCGCCCATCGGGTGCCTCGACTCGTCGAACGCGAGGGCGCGGAGCGGGCATCGATGGTGTACGCGCCCGGGGCACTGCGCGAGCTCCTGCATGCGGTGGTCGACGAGACTGGCGGCGTCCTTGAGCACGATCTCGCAAGAATCCTTGAGAATCTCCTTGCAGCGTGGCTTCCAGCGTCCCTTGTATCCAGTGAGGGCGAGGAGTTGGCCAGCGCGGTCGTAGGAGCCCCAGACGTCCAATATGAAGTCGAGCGGCACGAGATGGAATCAGCGGTGCGAGACCTGGTGGAGTCGATGACGTCCGAGGACCTCACGGTGCTCGTGTGCAAGCTGCAGGGACAGTCTGACAACGCGGTCGCGGAACGTCTCGGACGATCACGCCCTTGGGTGGCGGATCGCAAGAACTCCATCCTCGGCCGCACCAGCAGAGGATTCGCCGACCGGGTAGCGGTGCCACTTCAAGACGAAGCCGCCGCGCGGCTGCTGGAACTCGCGAGCGACGTACTTGGTGAGGCCCTCGAATGACGCCCCCAGTGGACGAAGTCGAGAGCCTCCAGGACGAGGCTCGGAACGGTTCGTTCGCCGTCGGGCTTGCGGCCGTGAAGGAGGCGCTCGCCAACCGGCAACCGTTCCGGAACGCGGCTAGCGCCACCTTCACCGCGATTCAGCCCGTCACCCGCGGCGACATTCGTGTGATCGAGCCGCTGCCGTGGCTGGAACGTCGCAGGCGGCTAGCGGTCGTTCGGCGCGTCGATGCCGGCCGCGAGATCGCCGAGATGATGCTTGCGCATCCCTGGCCCGAACTCGCCACCGATAAGGATGCCGTCATAGCAGGCGACGAAGCAGGCATGCCGCACCCGTTGGTCGTGGAGTGCTACGTGCGCGGCCCGGTGTGGCTGCTGCAACTCTGTGAGCGGGTGGGCGTTCTGGCCAACTCGCTGATGGATGCCATCGGCAGCGCGGTCATCGACTGCGACCGGACCGTCGACAGCATGCACACGGGGCTGCCGCTGGCCGGACCGGCCGACCCGCGCTGGCGCTTCAAGGAGGACGAAGCCGTCGAATGGAGGGCCCTCACCGACGACTGCACGGCCGCGTTGTTGGACGACGACGCCTGGCCTCTCGAACCCGAGCGGCTGCGTCCGTCCTCATACGGCGGGGCAGCCGACCCGACCGCACCGCGGCGAGACCATCTGCGGTTGGAAGAAACGGTCCATGTCCTCACCACAAGGCATGTCGCGGTTGGGTTCGGCGACTTCGACCCGTCAGCATTCGACCCTGAGTCCTGGGCTGAGCACCTCGGCCGTGACACCGGCAGGTGCGCGTTCGCGGCCCTCCGGCCGACGCTGGACCGGACGCTCTCACACGGGGGTGCACGGCTGCTCCAAGAGGCGGCCTGAAACCATGCGCTCCTGCCCCCTGAAGTCGATCGAAGTCGAGAACTTCAAGTCGATTGCCAGTGGCAAGGTTGAGTTCAAGCCGCTGACCGTGCTGGTCGGAATGAACAGTTCGGGCAAGAGTTCGCTACTGCAGGCCGTCCGATTCCTGTCCCAGACGGCGAAGGCCCAAAAGACCGGAACCGAGGTCCCGCTGAACGGCACCAAGATCAGGCTCGGAACCTTCGACGATGCCCGCACGGTCGGCACCGATGGTCGAGTGTCGTTCCAAGCGGAGTTGGTGACCGGCCGACATGGGAATACCGACCGGAACGGAGTGGAGTCTCAGGCGTTGCTGACGCTAGAGGTCGCGGAGCCGGACACGAGACCCGATCGCGGCTACGCGCAGATAGCCGCCAACCAGATCGAGGTACCGAGCGCCGCGGTCCTGTATTGCGCAGAACACTGGTTGAATGCCATTTGGGATAACGTTGAGCTTGCTTGGACCGCCTGCTGGGATCCAGACATCGCGCACGACCCGTACATGTGGGATGACACAGACCAGCTGTGGGGTTCACTGAAGGACGCGGCCGATGCCGAACGAGCCTTCAACCACGCCGATAGGTCATTCGTGCTTGTCGGTGCCGACGATATTCGCAGAACGTTCGCCGGGGCGTTCGCTGGTGTAGACCTCCGAACTGATGACGAGTTCCTAAAGGATCTGTGGGACTCCGTCATCGGTGTCGAAGATGAGGCCTCTAGGGACGTCATCTTGGAGTTCCTTGTGAGCAGACTCTTCGCGTCATCCGCCGACGAGTCGGTATCAGAATCCCTGGATCCGGCCTCGACAGAGACCCTCGTGGGACTGGTTGGCCGAGAACTCGGAGCCCTATTGCTGGAGCCCGCCGTTCAGCCTCCTGACCTCAGCGGCAAGGAGTGGCTCGTTCGCGCCTTCTATCAGACACAGGACGCTCAACTCGACGCGGCATCAGCTTCGTGGGGCACCCCGAGCAGCCTGAATTCAGACCGTCTCAAGCGAGTGATCGGCGTGATCCAGGGGCGAGCGCATCACTACTCCGACAGTGAATGGGCTGCCATGGCGTTGTCGATGATCGAGGTCGGGGGTCTCTGGTTCGTCGAAGATCCCGAGATGGACGATGAAGACCCTGACACTTGGCCCAAGACCGACACCTTCAAGATCGCCCAACTCTTCGTTCAGGAGTGTCTCGAGGATGAGTGGGCCAAGGATCCGGTCCTGAGACAGCGGGCGAACCGTGCCCTGGCTGACAGGTGGCGGCCGGGGGTCACGGAGCTGCTCCAGGACCGTGTCCGGTATCTGGGGCCGCTCAGACAGGAGCCGCGGCCATACTTCGACTTCGGTGATGAGAGTCGTCCCGATGTCGGCGCTGCCGGTGAGCACCTGTCACATGTTCTTCAATGGCACGGCACGGAGTCGGTCGATGTGCCGGGGCTGGGACAAGCCGACCTGGTGCACGGCTTGCAGCATTGGCTGCGGGAACTGGGGGTGGTCGAGGACGTCACCGTGGAGGCGAGGGGCCGCGCCGGTGTCAGCATCGAGGTGCGCCCGACCGACCTCGACCGCCAAGTCGATCTCACATCGGTCGGTGTCGGCGTCAGCCAAGTGCTTCCCGTTCTCGCGGTCTGCCTGTTGGCTGAGCCCGGCGACATTGTGCTGCTTGAACAGCCGGAACTGCACCTGCATCCAGCCCTTCAGATGCGCCTGGCCGACTTCCTCCTCGCGTGCGTCGACAGCGGGCGACAGATCATCGTCGAAACCCACAGCGAGCATCTCGTCAACCGGCTCAGGCGACGCGCCGCCGAAGACGGCACCCGCGGCACCGGTGAGTTGGTCCGGATCGTGTTCTCGGAACGCGACGGCGAAGGACACACGTCCTTCCGGGCATCGGACATCAACCCTCTAGGGGGACTCAGCGAAGACTGGCCCGACGGCTTCCTAGATCTCGGTGCCCGCGACGCTCAGAAGCTTCTCCAGGCCAGCCTCGCCAAGTATCGCCGTCAGGACGGTGGCTGAGGGACATCACGACGGGATGCCTCCGCTGTGGCGCCAGGGCCGATTCTTGCGGACCTGCCAGCCCGCGAACGCGCTTGCGGCCCGAGTGGGAGCAGGTGGAGCCGTCGTCGCTAGAGCGCGGCGCTCGCCGTCGCCTTCGTCGCCGAGCACTTCGGTGGTAGCGTGGGCTGAGAAGCGACCATAGGGAAGAGCCGGTGGCCCACCCAGTTGACGCCGACGCTCAGAGCGAGACTCTGACCATTGAGGATCTCAAGGCCAGCGTGGGCAAGGGGCCGCGGATCGGGTCCGGCGACATAGCCAACACCTACTACAGCGACGAAGAGTTCCTTGCCGCGCTCGACGCGCCCCGAGGCCGCGCCGACAGCAGTCCGCCATAGTAAGCGCCGCCGTGCCCACGCACGACGAGACCACTGCGTTTCAGCGCGACCGGAACAGGCTGACAGGTGCGCAGGCCGAGCGCTTCAAGGCACGGCTCGCAGACTTCATCGACGACCTGAAGGAGATGGAGGCAGGCCGACGCAGTTGGTTCCGCCCGGGGCTGCGCGTGAAGAAGCTGTCAGGCCGGAGTTTGGCGGGTTGGCGGGCTCTTGGTGACGGGAGCAGGCCGCTGACCTGGGGTTTTGTGTCGCGGGTTGGTGTTCCGGCGGGGATTTGTAGGGGCGACACATACTTGACAGTGTGAGAGTCTGATGGTATTGTTGTGGTGTGTTCGTGAAGACGACCCGCCGTCGCAGGGGCGACAAGACCTATGAGTACTTGTCTTTGGTGGAGTCCGTTCGCGACGGTTCCAAGGTGGGCCACAGGACGCTGTTGCGCCTGGGCGAGGTGACGGCTTTGCGCGAGTCGGGCCAGCTGGAGCGGATCGTGGCGGCTCTGGAGGCGCACCTGCGGCGCGAGCGCGTCGACGTCGGGGCGCTGGCCGCTGAGGGGGCGCCTGCGGTGGGGGCGGTCGCGGCGGTCGCGGCGGTGTGGCAGCGGCTGGGCCTGGGCGGGTTCTTCGCCACAGTCGGTGCCGGGCGGGGCTCGGCGGCTTTGGAGCACGCGGTGTTCGCGATGGCAGCGAACCGGCTGTCAGCTCCGTGCTCGAAGCGGCGCCTCACAGAATGGGCCCGCTGCGATGTGGTCATGCCCGAGTGGTGGGCGGCTCCGTCTGGGGACCAGTACTACCGGGCACTCGACGCGGTCGCCGACGCCAAAGAGGCGACCGAGGAGCATCTGTATTCGCGGCTGTGCGACCTGTCGAACCTGGACCTGCGGCTGGTGTGCTACGACTTGACATCCACCTACTTCGAGGGATCGCACCGGGCCTCTGACCGGTTCGGGTCGCGGGCTTTCGGGTACTCGCGGGACCATCGCTCAGACCGGCCCCAGATCGTGATCGGGCTGTTGTGCACCACCGACGGGATCCCCATCGCGCATCATGTGTTCGCCGGGAACACCAGCGACGCCTCCACCCTGCCGGCGGTGCTCGAAGACCTCGCCGGGCGGTTCGCGGTGGGCCGCATCTGCGTCGTCGCTGACCGGGGCCTCGTCTCAGCCGCCAACGTCGAAGCGGTCGCCGGCGCCGGGTTCGACCATGTGCTCGCAACCAGGCTGCGCCGCGACCACACCACCAAAGAGGCCCTCGAAGCCGTCGACGACGACACCGCCTGGGCCGAGGTCCGGAAGCACCGCTGCAAAGCCGCGGACATGACCCTCACCGACGGGACCCGCGCCATCGTGGTCGAATCCGACGCCCGCGCCCGCCGCGACACGGCGCGCACCGCCGAGATCGTCGCCGCCGCCGAGGCCGAGCTGCTGGCCCCGCAGCGCCGCGTCCGCGCCGGCCGCCTCAAAGACCCCGCCAAGATAGGGCGAGCCGCGCAGCGCATCCTCGGCCCCAGCGGCGTCGGGCGGCTCTTCGACATCGAGATCGCAGCGGGCCGGTTCGTCTACCACTACAACGAAGACGCCCTCGCCTACGAACAGCTCCTCGCGGGGCGCTACGTGCTGACCACCAGCCTCACCGCCGCGCAGGCCAGCACCGCCCAAGTAGTGGCCGCCTACCGCCAACTCGCAGGCGTCGAGGCCCGCTTCCGGGTCCTCAAGGACTTCCTGCACCTGCGGCCCATCCGCCACCGCACCGAGAAACGAGTCCGCGGCCACGTCGCCGTCTGCGTCCACGCCGCCGTCATCGAGACCCTCATCA